>Ga0078972_1003722_pt1 | contig 44528 bp, 37 predicted proteins | sample YelNatPaOPGAMG01_FD_67568 | JGI IMG/M metagenome (GOLD analysis project Ga0078972, IMG submission 67568) | Hot spring thermophilic microbial communities from Obsidian Pool, Yellowstone National Park, USA - OP-RAMG-01 (SPADES assembly) (version 2) | ecosystem: Environmental > Aquatic > Thermal...
TATACCGGTATGGCGGTCACCCGCTTCGATATACTTGATGACCTGCCCAAGCTTAAGATCTGTGTGGCTTATAAGTTGGATGGTAAAATCATCACCGATTTCCCTGCCAGCATCACAGCACTGGAGAGATGCCAGCCGGTTTATGAAGAAATCGAGGGATGGAACAAGCCCATCAGCAATATCAGGCGCTACGAAGATTTACCATCTCAGGCTCAATATTATCTCCAGCGGCTGGAAGAAATCTGCGGCTGTCCGGTCAAGATTATTTCTGTTGGACCCGGGAGAGACCAGACGATTATCAGATCTCCGGTATTCTGAAAAACCGCCTTCAAAACAAACCCGAATGGGCGCTGGAGATCAGGTCAGGACGTAAGCATCGTAAATGACTGCGTTAGCTAGACGCATGCCCGAACCTACGGCGATAGTTTTATTTAGCCAAATATATTTTGAGGCGCCGGTCTCAAAACGGATGTTAAAACGGAAATAATAACGGGAGGGATCAACCTTTTTACCTTTTGCCAGTGCCGTGATAACCTCTGGCGGACCATGGCGCACTCCCTGCGTAGCAATGGTCAGAATGGCTCCATCATCGGTTTTCAGATGATACCGGGTATCAATTCGGGCAATTCCATCATTCAGCACCATCTGCCAGTCAGCACCGCCCGGCAGGATGCTTCCCTTAAAATTTGGGCCTTCAAATCTGCCGCCATTGATCGGTATGATTCGCTTTTTCCCCGTCCCGGTATCACCCAGCTCTATAAGCGAACCCAGCTCAACCTCGAACCGGGCGAGAAATTGCAGGGCGGGAACAGGCGGATTGTAAGTATTCTCCATAATCTCTCAGTCCAGAGGCAAATCAATGCGATATTTTTTCAGGATTTCGACAATAGCGCCAGCAGACTTTGCATCAGGTTCCACGAGCGGTAAACGGGGTTTACCCACCTTAAACCCGATATAGTTAAGGGCATATTTGACCGGTACCGGATTGGAGACGATGAAAAGGACCTTGAACAAGGGTAACAAATCCAGATGCATCTGAGCGGCTTCTGCCAATTTCCCCGCAACCACGCTCGCAATCATATTTTTGATCTGGTTGCCCACCAGATGCGAAGCCACACTGATCACGCCGTAACCCCCCAGACTCATGATGGGCAGGGTATCGCCATCATTGCCACTCCAGACAAGGAATCCTTTGCGAGCTCCACTGATAATCCTACCAATTTCTTCTAGATTACTGCTGGCTTCCTTGATTCCGATGATATTTTCAATCTGGCTCAGTCTAATTACCGTTTCAGATGCCAGACTGACAACCGTGCGGGACGGTACATTATAGAGAATGCAGGGAAGATGTGTGCTTTCCGCAATAGCTTTAAAATGCTGGTACAATCCTTCCTGTGAGGGCTTGTTGTAATAGGGTGTCACCAGCAAACAGGCATCCACCCCGATCTTTTCGGCGCCCCGGGTTGCTTCAATTGCTTCCGCCGTGCTGTTGCTGCCGGTGCCGGCGATAATTGAGCCGCGGTTGCCTACCGCTTCTTTAACCGCCGCATAAAGCTTCAGTTCTTCCTCGTGCGTAAGAGTCGGGGATTCGCCCGTAGTGCCGGAAAGCACCAGTCCATCACTACCGGATTTCAGACAGGCGAGCGCCAGTTTTTGAGCCTGTTTAAAGTCAACTCTACCTGCCTCGTCAAAGGGAGTTACCATTGCAGTGATCAAGCGTCCAAGTTCTTTCATTTTCTACCCTTCGCTTTCAACCAGCCTCTCTGATGTATTTCTTCGGCTATCTGCACCATATTCAGTGCAGCTCCTTTACGGATATTGTCCACTGCAGCCCACATCACTATCCCATTTTCATTCAGGATATCCTGGCGAATCCTGCCTACCAGTATCTCATCCATGCCTGAGACCACTCTCGGCTGAGGATAAAGATTAACCGAGGTATCATCAGCCACGCGCAAACCGGGTACCTTTGCCAGTAGATCAATAACATTATCGGCGTTGATAGGATTTTCAAATTCAACATTCAGGGCGGCGCAATCCCCCTTAAAGACCGGTACCCAGGCGCAGGTGGCTGAGACCAGGATGTTATTATCATGCAATATTTTACGGGTTTCTTCAAGTAGTTGCCATTCTCCTTTTGTGTAGCCGCTATCCAGAAAAACTCCCACGTGCGGTAGCACGTTGAATGCCAGGTTGTGCGGGAAAAGGTGTGGACGGGGCGATTCGCCTGCCAGGAACTGCTGGGTCTGCAGAGTCAACTCATTCATCGCCAGAGAACCAAGTCCGGAGGCAGATTGATAGGTTGAAACGATCACCTTTTTTACCGGATTAACTTTATGTAAAGGAGCTAAAATCATGTTTAAAAGTACCACCATGCAATCCGGGCTGGTAATAATTCCACGGTGATGTCTTATATCTTCGACATTAACTTCCGGAATAACCAGAGGAACTCCCGGTTCCATCCTGAATGCAGGGCTACAGTCAATTACCGTTGCTCCCGTTTCTACTGCCAGTGGAGTCCAGTGGCGACTTGAGTCCTCATTCTCGGCAAAAAAGACCAGGTCTAGATCTTTAAATTGCTCCTGCTCGGCAACATGCCCGAGGATTTCCACGGAATGCTCATGCCGCCAGTCATAAATTAACCGGCTCGCCGTCTCATCGCTGGTAAAAAAACGCATGCTGGAAAAAGGGAAATTCCTTTCTTCCAAAATCCGTATCATCTCCTGTCCGACCAGGCTGGTAGCCCCCACCACAGCTATCCTGTATGTTTCCATGCTCATAACCCCTGCAATCCGAGTATATTCTCCAGTCCCTGTATTAAGCCGATACGCTTAACTACTTCTTTGATTGCCAGCAACACTCCGGGAATGTAACATTCGCGATTAATGGTATCGTGGCGGATGGTCAGTGTCTGTCCCGGTCCGCCAAAAATAACTTCCTGATGGGCCATCAAGCCGGGTAAACGCACGCTATGAATGGGCACTCCGTCAACCACCTCTCCCCGACTGGCAAAACCCCTGCCGACATCATCTGATTGAGCAAAAGGTCTGCCACGATACGCCAGCATCCCCCTGGCGGTATTTAAAGCGGTTCCTGAAGGCGCGTCCAGCTTCTGATTATGATGCAACTCGATAATCTCCGCATAATCCATGTATCTGGCTGCCAGCTTAGCAAAATACATCATGAGCACCGCTCCCAGAGCAAAATTGGAAGCCAGAATGATGCCTGTCCGATTTGACTCGGCCAGTCGTGCTATCTCATTGATTTCATCACTGCTCATTCCTGTGGTTCCAATGACCATATGAACTCTTTGCGACGTACAAACGCGGACGGCCGGTAAAACTGCCTTTGCCAGTGAGAAATCTACCACCACATCTGGTCTGTGATTAAGCAGCATTTCCTCCAGATCAGAAGAAAAGGGAATTACAGAACCGTCACCCAGAGTCACTTTCTCGCCGGGTGTTTTCAAATCCACTGCACCGACGATTTTCACATCCGGATACTTGAAAAGATTATTGAGAAGAACCTGCCCAACCCTGCCAGCAGCCCCGTGAATCACCACTTTTACAGGCGCCATAGTTCTGCTCCTCCAGAGTTGTATTAGTCCAATTTCCAGAATTAACCAGCTGGCAGATTAACTGCCAGACAGTCAGATAAATTAAATGGAGTTACTATTTATAATATACCAGATAATATTAAGCGCTGGCTCAGGAATTCAGGGAGAAAGCCAGCGCAACCAAAAATCTTATGCAGGTTACCGCTTTTCATCAAAGCGACGGGGTTGCGGTCTCCCCATTCCTCTGGCGGGGTGAATTTCTTTACCCTTCTTCTGAACAGGTTCCAAACGGCGTTTTTCCTTCTGGCGCTCTTCACCTGCTTTTTCAAAGAGTGCTTTGCGCGAAAGGTTGATCCGTCCCTGATTATCTATATCAATTACCTTGACGGTTATCTCGTCACCGACTTTAACCACGTCCTCGACCCGTCCAACCCGATAATCCGCCAGTTCACTGATATGCACCAGCCCCTCTTTATTGGGCAGAATTTCCACCATCGCGCCAAAATTCAGGATGCGGGTAACCTTGCCGGTATAAATTCCACCCACCTCCACATCTTTGGTCAGCCCTTCAATGATTTCGATTGCCCGCTTGGCGGATTTCTCATCAACTGCCCCGATGACCACGGTACCGTTATCTTCAATATCAATGGTACTCTTGGTCTCATCGATAATCGAGCGAATCATTTTACCACCCGGACCGATTACCGTACCAATCTTATCCGGGTTAATGGTGATCTTATACATCCGCGGAGCATATGGACTCAGGTTGGGACGGGGTGCACTGATGGTCTTATCCATCACATCCAGGATAAACATGCGGGCATCACGTGCCTGCTTGATGGCTTTATCCAGAATTTCAAGGCTCACGCCTTTTAGCTTGATGTCCAGTTGCAGTGCAGTAATGCCTTCCCTGGTCCCTGCTACTTTGAAATCCATGTCTCCGTAGGCATCTTCGACTCCTTCAATATCGGTCAGCACGGCGTAGTTCCCTTTATCATCGGTTACCAGTCCCATGGCAATGCCGGCGACAGCTTTTTTGATGGGCACACCCGCATCCATCAGAGACAGGCTGCTCGCGCAGGTAGCACCCATCGAAGTACTGCCACTGGAACTGAGGACTTCAGACACCAGGCGGATGGTGTACGGGAATTCTTCCTCCCCGGGAACGACGGGTAGAAGAGCCCTCTCTGCCAGAGCACCGTGACCTATTTCACGCCTGCCAGGCACACCGATACGCCTGACTTCGCCGGTAGAAAACGGAGGGAAGTTGTAGTGATGCATATAGTGCTTGGTCTCTTCCAGCCCGAGCCCGTCGAGCTGCTGGCGTTCGCTCATGGATCCCAGCGTGGTGATGGTCATAACCTGGGTATCACCGCGATTAAACAGGCTGGAACCGTGTGTGCGGGGTAACAAACCCACAGCACATTCAATCGGACGGATGGTCGTCAGATCCCGCCCATCAATTCTTCTGCCTTTCTCCAGAATATTGCCCCGAATGATGGAGCGCACCCGGTAGTCAAAAGCAGCGGCGATATCCTCATGAGGATAAGTCTCTTTCAGGCTCTCCTCCAGCTCTTCACGCAACCTTTCAACAGCATCAACGCGGTCGGCTTTGATAGACTGACACAAAGCATCGGAAAGCCTGGTGGTTAAAATAGAATCAACAACAGCGATAATTTCCGGCTTATTCCAGGCCGGAGGTGCCTCTTCCTTGGCTTTCTGAACCTGCCTGATCAGCTCTTCCTGAAGTTCCAGGATGGGTTGATTTGCCTCATGTCCCAGCCTGATGGCTTCAGTCACCATTTCTTCCGGAAATTCCCGCGCCCCTGCTTCGACCATCACGACATCTTTGTGCGTACTGCAAACCACCAGATCAAGGGCGCTGACCGTGAGCTGGGGCAGGGTTGGATTAATCACAAATTGCCCGTCAAGATAACCAACCGTAACGGGCGCAACCGGACCATCAAATGGTATCTCAGAAATTGATAATGCGGTAGAAGCCCCGATAATAGCCAGCAGATTGGGATCGTTTTCCTGGTCTGTTGACAGGACGGTTACAATGACCTGTATCTCCCGACGCCAGGTTTTAGGCAACAGCGGACGGATTGTACGATCCGTGAGCCGGCTTGCCAGGATGGCCTCCTGACTGGGTCTTCCTTCGCGCCGGATAAATCCGCCGGGAATCTTCCCGGCGGCATAAAGTCTTTCCTCGTAATCAACGGTAAGTGGCAGGAAATCGGTGCCTTCGCGCACCTCGGGGCTTACGGTTGCAGTAACCAGAACAACTGTATCCCCATAACGTACTGTAACTGATCCACTGGCCTGCCTAGCTAACCTCCCGGTTTCAATAGTAAGCTTTCTACCTGCAATTTCACGTGTAACTGCCTTAGGTTCCAACAATAAAACATCTCCAATTATTTATTACTTGCGCAGGCCAAGCCTGTTAATCAGTTTGTGATAACGATCAACATTTTCTCTGCTGAGGTAGTTCAATAGCCTTCTTCGCTGTCCTACCAGCTTCAGCAGACCGCGCTGAGAATTGAAATCATGCTTGTGAGCAGCCATGTGCCTGGTTAACTGGTTGATTCTTTCGGTCAGGATAGCTACCTGAATTTCCGTTGAACCAGTATCTCCATCATGAATTTCAAATCCACTAATAATATCTGCTTTTTTGGTTTTAATCAATTCATTCCCCCTGAACTTTATCTGGCTCCATAATATTACATCTATCACAAATCAAAGAAAAATTATACCATAGATCTGAATTTGATGTAAATTTCACGTATGCTCATCGCCCTGATTAGAGGAATCCACAATCTTTTTTGCCTCCTCCCAGAGGGCATTCTGTTCTGCGAAAGAAAGCGTGTTCAGGCTCAAATTGCGCTTCCTGCAGAGATTCTCCATGGCTTTAAAACGCCTGTAAAATTTACGGTTGGCCTGCCGGAGAGCGGTCTCGGCATCAATGCCGCTCTTGCGGGCGATATTCACCAGAGTAAAAACTATATCCCCAAATTCGTCTTCTTTACCGGACATTGTGGTTGACCGCTGGAACTCACGAATCTCTTCTGCCAGCTTTTCAATCACCCCTTCAACATCTTCCCAATCAAATCCAACCTGGGCAGCTCTTCTCTGAACTTCCTGACTGTATGCCAGAGCAGGCATATTCGCCGGTACACTGTCCAGCAGAAACGCCCCGGGTTTGCGCTCTTCCCTTTTGATTGATTCCCAGTTATGGGAAACCTCATCGGCATTCATCACCCTGACATTGCCGAATACATGGGGATGACGGCGGATTATTTTAGACTTAATATTATCTATAACATCTTCCAGTTTAAATTCTCCGTTTTCTGAGGCAATCTGTGCATGGAGCATTATTTGAAGAAGCAAATCCCCGAGTTCCTGACCGAGTTTTTGGGGATTTCTCTCGTCCAGAGCTTCCAGCACTTCATAACACTCTTCCAGCAGGAATTCCCTCAGAGTTTCATGTGTCTGCTGTTTATCCCAGGGACATCCGTTCTCTCCCCTTAATCTGGCGATCACTTCAGCTAGTTCAAGAAACTTCTCTGCTGCCCTTTTTGACAATTACTTCTCCTCTTCCCAGTATAAAACAGAACATATATTTTAGCACGCATAACCTTTAAAAGGGATTAAACTCAGCGAGATATCCGTCTTCACCATGATATGACCCTTGGGAATTACAGTGATACGCTGATAAGGAAGACCCTGCTGGCGCAGGGTCTTCCTTATCTAAGCTTCGCAGCTAGCAGTCCAAATCCTCAGGATCCGCTATCCTGGCCGCGGAGACTTTGATTCTACCGGTTAAAATTTGCTGCTTGAAGGTGTTATTTTACGCCCATCCACTCTTTAGCCAGAGCCACAGCCGAAACTGCATCCGGTCTGTAGGCATCTGCACCGGTGTATTTTCTGACCTCTTCATCAATCTGACCACCACCGATCATGATTTTGACCTTATCCCGCAGGCCTGCCGCCTTGATCGCGTCAATGGTCTCTTTCATTGAATCGAAAGCCAGAGTTAGGAACCCGCTTAAACCGACAATCTGGGGCTTGGTCTCCTTGATTTTCTCAACGATTTTCTCTTTGGGAACGTCAATACCCAGATCAATAACCTCGAAACCACTGATATCCATCATGAAACCGACAATATCTTTACCGATATCATGAATATCACCAGCCACAGTTGCCAGCAGGAACTTCCCTATCTTCTTGGTCTGGAGACCTCCGCTTAGCCTGGGTTTTACAATCTCGCTAATCTGCTTCAAAATTTCTCCAGAATAGATCAGATCAGGGATGAAGTACTCCCCAGAGGCAAATCGCTTTCCTACTATCTCCATGCCTTTGCGACTGTCCTCAAGAATCTTCATGGGGTTCTCGCCCTTTTCCAGTCTTTCCTTGGTGACCTTGATTGCCTCTTCTTCTTTCAGGTCCGCCAGTAATGTCGCTAGATCTCCAGCCATCCTTTAAGCCTCCTTAATTTGTTTTTTCAATAGATTTTAAAATGAATGACCATCTTATGAATAAACCAGAGTTAAGATATTATACATATTACACACGCCCTTTGCAAATACTCCAAATTGACTGGCTAATATATAAAATTGACTTCAATATCCTTCACTGATAACATTGGAGTTGGAGAGCGTATGTGGCAAACCGTCGGCCAAATGAAAAATATCGAGCTTCTGCAAAAAGCCCTTACCACGGATACCCTGGCACATGCCTACCTGCTGGTGGGGCCAGGGCAGGTAGGGAAGATGACTCTGGCACTGGATCTGGCCGCAGTGCTCAACTGCGTGGCAAAAAAAGAAGAAAAACCCTGCTGGGAATGTCTTCCCTGCCAGAAGATCAAAAACGCCAGACATCCGGACGTTCAGATCATCAGTTTACAGCAGCCATCTGAAACGGATGAGTCACGAGCCAAAACCGAAATTGGTATTGATTTAATCGGAGATATACTTCACAGTGCCAACCTGCCACCTTTTGAAGGCAAATGCAGGGTTTATATCTTCGAAGAAGCAGCGAACCTTTCCCTTGAAGCTGCCAACAGATTGTTAAAAACCCTGGAAGAACCACCCACACAGGTGGTTTTTATCCTGATTACAGAGAATGTCAGCCTGATCCCGGCTACCATAGCATCCCGCTGCCAGAGAATAAATTTAAACCGGGTGAAATACGATGAAATTGAAAAAGCATTAATCGAAAGATGGCATGTCGAACCAGAAAAAGCCAGGTTGCTCGCAAGGCTAAGTAACGGGTGCCCGGGCTGGGCCGTGAATGCCGCTGTAAACCCCGAGATACTCGGGCAACGTCGGGAAAGGTTTGCGAAAATGCTGGAAATCATCAGGGATAGCTATCACGAAAGATTGATTGCCGCGTCAAAGCTAGCCCAGCAATTCAGTAAACAGAGGGAAACAGTATATGAAACACTGGGCGAATGGATTGGATGGTGGAGAGATGCGCTTCTGGTTAAAGCTGATTGCCCTGCTGGTATTGTTAATATTGATTTCTCTGCTGATCTGGTTCAGATGGCAGGGTCTTTTACCCTATTTCAAATAAAAAAGAGTATCCAGTTGATTATGGAAACTGAAGAACAACTCAAATTAAACGTTAACGCCAGACTGGCACTTGAATCATTGATGTTAAATCTCCCTCTAAACACACCGAAGAAAGTGCCTGCTTCCCGGATTGAGGTGAAAAATGCCTGATATCGTCGGAATCCGTTTTAAAAGAGCCGGCAAAATCTACTACTTCGATCCCGCCGGCATTGATTTAAAAATTTACGACTACGTGGTCGTTCAAACCGTCAAGGGTAGCGAACTCGGACAGGTGATCATTGCCCCCAAGCAGGTGCCGGAATCAGACTTAACAGCCGAATTAAAACCGGTCATCAGGAAGGCTACCCCGGAAGACATCAAACGCGCTCAGGATTTTGCTGCCCGGGAGGACAGCGCCATGGCAGAATGTGCCAGGATGATTAATCGTCTGAACCTGCCCATGAAACTGGTTTCTGCTGAATACAATCTGGATGGTAGCCGCCTCACTTTTTACTTTACAGCCGAGGAAAGAGTTGATTTCCGTGAACTGGTTAGAGAACTGACCGCTTTCTTTAAAACCCGCATCGAATTACGCCAGATCGGCCCGCGTGATCAGGCTAAACTGGTAGGGGGACTTGGCAGGTGCGGGAGAGCCCTTTGTTGCACCAGTTTTTTGAGTGAATTTAACCCGGTCTCTATTAAAATGGCAAAAGAGCAGGATCTCCCCCTGGATCCCATGAAAATCTCAGGAGTCTGTGGCAGGTTGCAATGCTGCCTGGCATACGAGAACCAGCAGTACCGTGAAATAAAGGCTCTGCTGCCGAAGAAGGGACAGCAGGTTAAAACACCTTCCGGAGAAGGAACCGTAAATGGCATTAATGCTTTGAAAGAGACCGTCCTGATCACGCTGGAAAGCGGCGCTGAAATCGAATTACCGGTAAGTCAGGTCTCTGTAATTCAACCCCCACCCGGGACTCAACCAGCCGAAAACGAGCCGGCAATTGAAAGCGGGTCAGAAGAAGTGCCCGATACAGCGCTGGCTCATCTGGAAATCAACAACGCCGGCATGGAAGAAACAGAAAAAGATCATCCAAAGGAAAGTCACCCATCAGCGTGATTCCCCGGGAATCTTCTCCCGGTATTGCGTATCAACTCTATTGAGCGATTTGAGGCAGATATTTCTGCCAGTGCGTATGCACAGATAGATAACGGTAAGGGATATTGAGATAAATACTGCTGGCCGGGCGGGCGGGTGTTTTAAGTAATTTCATATGCGCCTGTTCAGGAGTCCTGCCGGCTTTTTTACGGTTACAGGCGGCACAGGCGCTCACCAGGTTTTCCCAGGTATGCTTGCCACCCTGGTTTCTGGGGATGACATGATCAATGGTAAGCTGTTGACTCTGCTTACCACAATATTGGCAGGTGTAATGATCGCGATTAAATATCTCCAGTCGCGTTAATTTCGGCTGGGGACGAGGTCTTTTCACCAGGTAACAAAGTCTGATTACCGAAGGTAAAGGGTAAATCGAATTTGCGGTGTGGATGAAGCCTATTCCGTTTTCCAGCATTTCTGCCTTGCCGCTGAAAATCAGGTTGATTGCGCGCCGGGCACGGCAGATATTAAGCGGTTCGTAGCTTTGATTCAGGACCAGACAAGGGTAATCAACCATTTGACAAATTTTTCCTTTATACCTTTTTTTATTTTAACCGCATTTATCCGGCACATGCAAGTATAACGAATCCGTGCCTCTATTCTGAGATACAGATTTATTGTATGATAGTTATGAAATGGGGAATCAGCATAACTCGCTTAAAAAGCTGGCGATCCTGGGATCAACCGGCTCGATCGGACAGCAGACACTCGATGTCATACGGGCTTTACCCGATAAATTTAAGGTAATCGCTCTTGCTGCCGGATCAAATATCGAGCTGTTGCACAGACAGATACAGGAATTTAAACCACGGATGGTTTATTATCAAAATCAGGAATTATACAGTAAACCGAAAGACTGCGAATTCGTCACGATCGAAAAAATGGCCTGCCACCCGGATGTGGACCTGGTGGTGGTTGCCACTTCCGGAAAGGCCGGCTTACTTCCGACGATTGAAGCGATTAGGTGCGGTAAAATGATCGCTCTCTCCAATAAAGAGCCGCTCGTCATGGCAGGAGAAATCATCCTGGGTGAAATAAAAAAGCAGCAAAATCGCCAGCCCGTTATTCTGCCGGTGGATAGTGAACACAGCGCAATCTGGCAATGCCTGAATGGAGAGGCTGAAAAACCAGCCAGAATTATTTTAACTGCCTCCGGAGGACCCTTTTTAAATTATTCACTCTATCAAATGGAAAACGTGACTGTTGAGCAGGCATTGCAACATCCATCCTGGAAGATGGGTAAAAAGGTGACCATCGACTCTGCGACACTGATGAACAAGGGACTCGAAGTGATTGAGGCTCACTGGCTTTTCGAGATGCCTTATAACCGGATTGATATCCTGATTCATCCCCAGAGTATCATACATTCCATGGTAGAACTGGCAGATGGCTGTATCAAAGCGCAACTCAGCGTTCCTGATATGCGTTTCCCTATCCAGTATGCCCTGACATACCCTGAGCGGATCCCCAACCCCACTCTTCCGATGTTAAAACTGGATCAGATCAGGAATTTACAATTTGAAAAGCCGGATTATCACCGTTTCCCCTGTCTGCGGTTGGCGATCGAGGCGGGAAAAACTGGAGGGACCTATCCAGCCGTACTCTGTGGAGCAGATGAAGTAGCAGTAGATCTTTTTCTGCAAAAACGCATTCGCCTGACTGATATTGCCCGACTTGTTGAAAAAGTAATGTCTATGCATTCACCAGTTTATCACCCAGACCTTGATACAATCATGGAAGCAGAAAACTGGGCAAGAGAAACAGTGAAAAAGCTGTTAAACGGAGCTAATTGATGTCAGTACTGATCACCCTGATCACCTTTGTCATTATGCTGGTAATTTTGGTGGTTGCCCATGAACTTGGGCACTTTATAACAGCCAAAGCCAGAGGGGTTACTGTCTTAGAATTCGGGATTGGATTCCCTCCCAGAATCTGGGGAATAAAACGCGGTGGTACGATTTATTCAATTAATGCACTGCCTCTAGGAGGATTCGTCAAACTGGCAGGTGAAGAAGACCCCCGCGTAGAAGGAAGTCTTGCTGGAAAGGGCTACGGGACTCGCATCCTGGTTCTTTCTGCAGGCTCTTTGATGAACCTGCTTCTGCCTCTGATACTTTTTTCCGTTGCCTTCATGCTGCCACACAATATAATCACAGCACCTGTGACTATCGAGACAGTTGCAGTCGGTTCGCCGGCAGAAGCAACCGGTATGAAGGTCGGTGATACGATACTGAGTATAAACGGCAAAACGATTAACAACATTGCAGATGTCCAGAGATTGACCCTGCTACATCTCGGACAGCAAATCACGGTTGAAGTAAAGCACCAGGATGGAACCAGTGAATTTATCAAGATTGTACCTCGCTGGAAGCCACCGGCGGGTCAGGGAGCAATGGGAATCGTTACCCGATCGGGAGAAAATCCGGTCATCACACGCGTAAGTGAGCCATTCTGGCGGGCAGTACCGTTGGGTTTTCAGGAATGCGTTGAGACTCTGATATTGTTTAAAAACGAAATTGTACGGTGGATCATTGGAGCTACCACTCCCCAGGTTACCGGACCGGTAGGTATGGCTGAACTTACCGGAGAAGTGGTTAAAGCTGGTATCAGCCCTTTAATGGAATTTGCCGCATTTATCAGCATAAATCTCGGTATTATCAACCTGCTGCCTTTGCCGGCACTGGATGGGGGTCGCATCGCTTTCGTATTTCTGGAAATGATACGGGGCGGACGCCGAATATCTCCTAGAATAGAGGGACTTGTACACCTGATTGGCTTCTTGCTGTTAATTACCCTGATTCTGATAGTAACATACGGAGACATCATCAATATCGTTACTACCGGCAGCGCAATTCCATAATAATCCAGAAGGCATTATTCCTTAATTGCGCAGGAGTACTACTGAAATATATCTATTTAAAATACTGGCAATACAGCTCAAATTGTGTCTTCCCATATCATTTTCCCTCCGTTTTTAGACCTAATTAAAAAATTATCACTTATATCTGTTCTTTTTGTGCCATTTTCTGTTTGACGTTGGAAATCATCTAATGGTATAAATATTGCCGCTTATTAACCAGCATATAGTTTTTATTAATCTGTTTTTGGTTTTAAACAATGCGGGTTTATTTTAAAGCTTTCAGTCAGAACAAATAAACGGGAACGCAGGCAGGGTAATCCGTCCAGAACAAAGCTTTTTGACAATTTGTCGTTTCTCGAAAGCGCTTTCACCTGTAACAAAATGGTGATTACCAAATTAAAACCTGTATCGGTACTAATTATTCATTTACAGCCCTTTGTTCTGAAAAATAAGATTATCTTGTGCTTTGATCCACTCCCGGAAACAAACCAGGAGGTTCGATAATGATTAAAAGTATCAGATCAATTCCCAGCCTCTTTTTCCGTTTATCAATTGTTCTTGCCTTATTATGTTTAATGGTTACCGCTGCAATTTCAAATACAAGCTCGGTCTCGGCGGAAAATTCTACCATCCCGATTAACATGATTTTCTACGGCTGGCATGATTCAACGGTAGATCAGGCAATTATAAATGCCCACCCTGAATTTCTGGTAGATAACAGCCCCGCTGGCCCCTGGAAAGGAAACGCCAGTATCAGTAAGTTCACGGCTGCCGGCATCAAGTATTTTGAATACATCGATGGGGGATATGAAGGAACTGTTAACCGGTCCATTCCAAATGACCTGGCATCAAACCTGAAATATATCGAAGCAGCCGCCCAGGCTGGTGCTTATGGAATCTTTCTTGATGAGGTCTCCGCTTATCCGTCCAGCAGTGGTCTTTCCTACCTGCAGCAAATAGCAGATAAAGCCCATAGCCTGGGTCTGAAAGTAGTTTTCAATACGGGGGTGGATAACTGGGATGACAAGCTAATGAATTATTGTGACTACCTGAACAGCTCAGAGACATGGAATATCAAGCCGCTTACCAGTTCACAGCAAAAATGGGCAAATAGAACATGGTTTTTGACCTACAACATCAATGACGCATCCACGGCAGCCAATATCACCAGAGCAGCCTGGAATTACGGAATCAGGGCTTCTTATGTCTGCGTCAATTACACGTCTTTACCAAACTGGCTGAACCAGTATGTTTCCCTGCTGCAGACCAGCGTGCCGACAGCGACGCCAACCCCCACTCCATCACCCTCGCCTTCTCCGTCACCTTCACCTTCTCCTTCGCCAACTCCGACGCCGACGTCAACTCCATCTGTTTCCCCCACCCCGACTCCGTCTCCCACTCCTTCCCAAGCAAATCGAGCTCCTGTTCTTTCTCCTATTGGCAATAAAACCGTAAATGAAGGCACACTGCTGAGCTTTACAGTGACGGCATCAGACCCGGATGGCGATCCCCTAGCATATTCGGCAAGCAATCTGCCTGCGGGCGCGACCTTTAATGCTGGCACACACATATTCTCCTGGCTGCCTTCTTATGCTCAGTCAGGCACATATTCAAATATTGTATTTTCAGTCTCAGATGGACAGCTTACTTCCTCAGTATCCATTTCAATCACGGTGGTAAATGTCAACCGCTCTCCAGTTCTGAATCCCATCGGAGATAAATCTGTAACAGCCGGATCTGTATTGACCTTTACCATCAGTGCTTCAGATCCAGACGGTGATAAACTTACTTATACGGCATCCGGATTACCCTCCGGGGCATCCTTCGATCCCTCCATCCAGGTCCTCTCATGGCAACCGGCAGCCAACCAGACAGGAATCTATAGCGGAATCCTCTTTACTGTCTCGGATGGAACCCTCACTGATTCTGAAACTATAACCATATCGGTTAATGCTCCAACAGTTACATCTTACAGCATCAGTAGCGGTTCAGGAGGCAGCACGGGGACATTCGTGTTGAAGCAAAAAAAAAATCGACGTCTCTCCTGGAGAAACTGATATATCCGGCGCATTAGAGAATAATGTTTTCTCCATCCCGATTACAGCCAGATCTGAAGATTGTAGGGTCATCTTGAATATCCCGCAGGGGACCAGAATAATCACAAAGCCGGGGGATTCAATAGATAGATTATCCATATCTGTACTAACATCTCAGCCCCCGGCTCCTGCACTATCCCGGTTGATTACTCCCGCCTATGATTTCGGGCCTGAGAACATCAATTTTGAGCCCGCAATTAATCTGCAAATTACCTGGGATCCGGATTCTCTGCCACTATTACACGGCGTATCGCTCCTGTCCATTGCTAACTGGAATCCGGTGAGTGAAAGCTGGATTAAGCTCGATAGTTATGTAAATCCAGATTCGCATACCATTACCACTACCATCAATCATTTCTCAATCTATGCAATTATTATTGATATTATTACTGAAAATCCAGAGCTTGAGGTTAATTTAACTCAACCGGAAGCCTCTTCTGAAATAAATTTTTTACCGATCCAAAATCATCATGCTGAAATATCCGGAGCCAGCTACCTGATCAGGCAAGTCACCCTCTCCGATTCCAGGATTGAAGGCGGAAATCCAGCAACAATCACTGCACTGATTGAAAATATGGGAGACGAACCCGGTGGTTACGAACTGATCTTAAAAATAAATGATAAAACAAAAGAGGAACGCCAGATCAGCCTTGCCCCCGGAGCCCGGGGAGAGGTGCTATTCTCTTTGCCAGACATCGCCCCTGGAATGTACAATATTGATCTGAACGGACATCTAAGCGTATTAACCGTTGCAGAATCAGGTAAAAGTCCTGCCGAAGATGAGAATATCGCAGAAAAACAGTTCAGCCTTTCTCTGCTGGCCAAATTGCTTTGCGGGGCTTTTCTGGTCGCGCTGGTTATGGTATTGGTTATCCTGCGACAAAAACACCGGATTCACGACTGATGAACAGAGACGTTACCGGTATGCAATTTCACCTTTATTAATATCTCTGAAATTGTGGTAGTATTAATTTTCAAAGTTATGTAATAAAATAGCGATGTTACCGAAAAATAAAGAACAGGATACGATGCTATCTGGTAGAAGATTGGCTTTTACCCTGCTTGTACTAATCAGCCAGTTGCTACTGCTAGCACTGGCAATTGCTTGGCTGGTACAGATGCTTGTAATTTATCACAACGGATCGGTCAGGTTTGTTGAATATAACAGGGCTGTCCTGCTTATAGAGATTATCCTGGTGATCGTAGTTTTGATTTTTGCCCTAGTTGTTTTTTCCCTGCAGATCAAAAGAATGAAAGAGAAAAGGAAAGAAGATAGAAGAATTAACGATAAATCCCGACTATAAACGGAGCATATGGAAAAGGGGCGGGCAGTGTTGTTGTCCGCCCCTTACTATTTTACTTTTTCCTGCGATTCACAGAAATAATTACAATTGTAAGTACTATTCCAACGATGATTAATCCAGCAAGCGCAGCAACCATCTTCCAATCGAAAGACTGAGGATTTTCAATTTCAGATGAACCACCCGGAGTCGATTGAGTCTGTGACGGAGCAGGGGATACTGAAAGGCTTGCCGTTATCACAGGAGAAGAAGGTAAAGGTGAAGGTGCAGAAGTCGTGGACGCAGGAACTGCGGCTACCTCAAATTTACCGCTATAACCATTAACTTCGAAATTATAGGTGCCCGGACTGGTTTCCCTGACTGTAAAGCTCACCAGATTAGTCTGTTCAGGAGCAGAAGTAATTTCCTTGCGGTCAATTTCTACCCCGTTGATCTTCAGCACAACCGTATAACTGCCGGAACTACCCCCTGTATTTTTCACACTCGCCTGGATGCTGACCATCTCCCCTGGCTGTACCTTTTGCGGTGACACAGTTACCTGATTCAAGATAAATGCCGCCGGAGCAGGAGCTGGCTCCCGCCAGATAATTGCATAATTGCTGAAATGGCTTAGTGAAGCTGTAATCAGATTCTTCTCCGTATCAACTTTGCTATCTTCCAGAATCACCCAGCGATTCTGCGTATTATCCCAGAAAGCGATTACCAGATCCTTTTCATTGATACCCGCCGGAATCCTGTCCTCCCTGTAGAGCATGGTGATCCTGATGGGCGGATTGAAGGTAACCCCATCGGGTTCAAGGCGGTAAATGCCACTTATCAAACTACCGGCGGTCGGAGCTGGCGGCTTCGGTTCATCCGGCTGGAGCGGCTTCAGGATAATGTAGCTCAACGCCCAGCCTTCCTTCGTTTTGCCCACCGTCCCCTGCGGGATAATCAGAGTGCAGATGCCGTCGTACGCCCTGAGAGAAACATCCCGGTTAAATACTCCTGGCGACCCCATATACTCGGAAAGGAAGATACGGTCGCTCGAGCCACCTCCACCCCCACCCGAGCTTCCACTGCTGTTCTGCGTGAACGTCGCCGTGACCGTTTTATTCCCATCCATGGTGATGGTAGCTGGATTGGTGCTCCCGCTTAAATCTCCACTCCACCCGCTGAAACTCCAGCCAGTAGCAGGCACAGCAGTAAGCTGCACATCCGTTCCATGTGCATAGCTCGTCTGGTCCGGATTCTTTGTTACGCTACCACTGCCACTCACATTGACTGCCAGGGTGTACTGCTTCTGCGTGAACGTCGCCGTGACCGTTTTATTCCCATCCATGGTGATCGTAGCTGGATTGGTGCTCCCGCTTAAATCTCCACTCCACCCGCTGAAACTCCAACCAGCAGCAGGTACAGCAGTAAGCTGCACATCCGTACCAGGGGAATAGGTTGGGTAGTCTAGTTCTCTTGTCACACTCCCATTTCCATTTTGGGTTATAATAAGCTTATACCTTTGTTCTTCAGTCCCGAAGACGATAGAAGGCTCGACAGGAGCCCATTCCCTCACCCGGACGTTATCATAAACCACATCAAATTTCCCATTGTTATCAAAGCTTAAAAATGCCAGCCCGTTATAATTCAGGTCGGGATCGGTTTCATTCTTATACAAGGTACCGTTAAAATACGTCTTCAAACGGTTTGTATTGCCTTCCCTGATCATATCCGCGCGGAGCTGGTACCAGTTGCCAATTTCCACCGCTCCAAAACCAAGCCAGTAGGCACCGCCTAATGCGTACCAGAAATCATAAACCACTTTGTTGGTGACGACGTTATTCCACTCTATATCGATCATTTGCTCATATTTATTATCAACGTTGTTGTATTTACAAGTGAAAAATGCTCCGCCTCCGTCCCCGGGGAGATTGGGATCATCCGGACGATTTTTCAATAACGGTTTAAAATCCATTTCAGCCACGTAGTTCAGTGGGAACTGCTTTAATTGACCATTATCATACAGCTCGGCGATGGGCTCATCCCAGTCCAGATAGCTCGTTTTACCGGTGTTATCGCCAGATTGCCGATAAACGTAATTACCGTTATCCAGAATTCTGCCCTGAAAAATATGACTCTTATCAGGATCAGATGAAGTAAAATTTAACGGATTCAGATGCCCGGCTGTCCAGGTTTCATCTTCAAAATCATCTCCCCAGATAAAGGTGGTGTGGATATCACTCACGCTTTCTGCTGAGGGATTGCCATAATACAGGTAAATGGTTTCACTGTCGTTTGCAGGAATCGCAGGAACCTTCACCCAGAAATCCGCCGAAGTACCATCGGTCTTCCTTTCCAGCCAGTAAGAAAGCATGGTGCTGTTATCACTGGCGATGAAGCGGACATCTCCGAAATCCGTTTTCATATCCTGATCGTACGCAACCTGAACCTTAATCTGGTAATCGGTGAGAACCAGGTCAGAAGAGTTGGTCACGGTCAGAGGCAATCGCCTGCTCCACTCTATATTCCACCACTTTCCGGGAGCGGCAGTAAAGCCATCAAAAGCAAAGACCGCGTCAATGGTGTGACTGGCGGTAACACCAGTAAACTGGTAACTGTCAGGCAATTGATTCTGGGAAACTCCATCCACATAGACCGCCGCCAGATGGTAACCGGGATTCGGGATAAAATTAAAAACCGGGCTGTCACCACCGTCCGGAACCCTCTGCACGGTGTCCGGATCTATCCTTCCGCCGCTGGTGGCAGACGGCGCAATCTGCCACAGATCAAATACCACGCCGACATTATGGTTATCTATCACATTTTTAATGGTATATGTTGCATTGCCGTTATCCAGAGAGGGCACCAGCACCGAAGAGCCATTATCATTAATCACTGCAATATGGTAACCAGTAGCAGGTGTAATGGTAATTGAAGCATCTTCTCCATAATTTACAGATTGAGACGTTGGAATAACCTGACCTGGACCTGATGATCCATCCCCAGCATAAGCAACAGCATTAATTGTGTAAGTGTTAAGAGCGAAGGTAACCACCACTGTATGATCGGCATCGATGTTTTTAATCATGTAAGGATTGACAATATTCACAGGATTCCCGTTATCGAGAATACCATCAATATGATATCCAGTATCCGGAGTAATGGTAATGCTAGCAGTTCCCCCCGCAATGACCTGCTGGGTGGAGGGATCTACCGTCCCACCGGTGCCGTTGACAGAAGCGTTGACGGTAAAAGTGTCATCAGCTACGGCAGGTATGACTGATTGCCCGAAAAGACCGAGCAGCAGTGTGATTGACAGCAAAACATAGCATAATTTCTTCATTCCTGGCAGTATCCTTTCACTGAATTTTGATTACATTTTCTTTCACTTGTGCAGATGAATCCAAATCCATACAATAATACTCTTCAATTCTCGATAACTCTCACTGACCTTCATAATTCTCTCAGGCTATTCCACGGTGACACTCTTTGCGAGATTTCTGGGGAAATCAATCGGGCACTTTCTGATTCTCGCGGTATAATACGCCAGTAGTTGCAGGGCGATTGTGTTCACCACCGGAGAAAGCAGATAATGAGTAGCAGGCACCCTGATGACAAATTCAGCTACCTTTTCCATGACCGGATCATCATCCCTGATTAGAGCGATAACCGGGGATTTCCTGGACTTCACCTCTTTAATATTGGTGATCATCGCTTCCCGGGTGAAATCCCTGTTAACAATCGCCACCACTGGCGTGTCATCCTGCAGAAGGGAGAAAGGACCATGTTTCAATTCTCCGGCGGCAAACCCCTCTGCATGGATGTATGATATTTCCTTTAGTTTAAGTGCACCCTCCAGAGCAATCGGCTGATTGATGCCCCTGCCAATAAAAAAGACGTTTTTAAACTGGGAAAGGTAATAAGCACAGCTTTTAATGTATTCATGATCAGCCAGTATGCGGCGGACTTTCTCTGGCAGAAGCCGTAATTCCGCAATCAATTCAGCCTTCAAACCCTGATTTTTGAGAAAGCCTGTAAGGACAAGCTGATACAAAGCCAGTATTTGAGCTACAAAACTCTTGGTAGCCGCCACACTCAATTCCGGACCGGCTTCGGTTAATAAGGTCTGGCTAGCTAACCTGCAGGCAGTGCTGCCTTTAACATTGGTAATAGCAATCACCTGACTGCCAGCATCCTTCAGCCGCTTCATGGAAATCAGGACATCGGCAGTTTCGCCCGACTGAGTGATGGCAACCGCAGTAGCCGCAGGGATGATATTCTGCCTGTGATTTACTTCCGAAGCCAGTTCGATACGAACGGGAATGTTCAACAGATCTTCAATCAAATATTTACCAACCAGCCCGGCATGGTAAGATGATCCACAGGCAAATATCAGCATCTCCCGAGCAGAACTTCCACGTATGTGCGAAAAATCAAGCACCGGATTTTGCAATTGCATGATTTTCTCTGCTACTCTCTGAATTATCTCGGGCTGTTCATAGATTTCTTTCAGCATAAAATGTTCAAATTGACCTTTATCAACATCTTCAACACACCAGTCTATCCATGCTTCTGGCTTTGAAATTCTGAAACCATTTTTCTCTATTCTAATCTCCCGTTCGGTTATCAGGGCTATTTCGCCATCTTCCAGGTAAATCACCTTGCTGGTGTAATCCAGAATCGCCGGAATATCCGAAGCCACGATATTCTCACCTTCTCCTCTTCCAATAACCAGAGGACTGCCTCTCTTGCAGACAATTAAAACAGGTTGATATTCACTGATAATCGCCAGAGCATAAGAACCAGCAAGATCTTTGATAGCTTCCCTCACCGCAGATTCAAAATCACCCAGGTAATATTTCTCTATCAGATGAGGAACGACTTCGGTATCAGTCTCTGAGGTAAAGCTGTGCCCTTCAGAAATCAGTTGATCCTTCAATTCCTGATAGTTGGTGATAACGCCGTTATGAACCACGGCGATTTTTCCGCTGCAATCCACATGAGGATGAGCATTTTGAAAAGAAGGCTCTCCATGGGTAGCCCAGCGGGTGTGACCAATCCCCGTATTACCCTGAAAAGCAGGCATACGGCTTTGCAAAACCTCAACCCTGACTTTATCTTTAAACAGGTTGATGTTTTTACCAAGTATTGCCACGCCGCAGGAATCGTATCCACGGTATTCAAGCCTTTTTAAAGCTTTTAATATAACCGTTTGTGCTTCTCTGTAACCGGTATAACCAACTATTCCGCACATTTTGTTTCCTTTTGCACCCTACTGACCTTTATGCGATCTAAATATCAGAATTATATCCTGAATAAAAAATAAAACCGACCTTTTTAGGTCGGTTTCACCACTCGCTCCCTATCACCCAGGTGACCAGATTACAGGTGATAGTTCACAGCATCCATCAAAACAGAATTTTTACTATCTCTATTAATTAGTCGTTAAACCTTACCAAATCCCCCGTCGACTTTGAGCAGATAACTTATCTGCTTTAAAGCGAGTTTGAGATCGAGGTTTCTTTTCCCACTTTACCAGAGCTATCTAATAATTATTATATGTTTTATTCCGACTGCGGTTGCAATAGGTCTTTTCCACAAAATCCGGATTGATCAGGTTATCGAATTCCTCATATGCACTGTATAATGACCGGTGTGGCTAACCAGGTTTCCTTAAGCAATGAGGTAATTATAGTACTTTTTTACCAGATTTGCAGTACTTGGGATTTATTTACTTTCCTTTTAAATAAAGATAAAATTTTAGAAATATAAATTATTGACGTGCCGCATAATCTAGTAAGATATATCCATCTAGGAGACAGAGATGGTTAACCTCGAATACCATAAAGGTGAGATATGCAGGTTTACCTCCATCTTATGTCAGGAAGGTTACTGCCAGGATTGCATGATCCATTTGCAGAACGATCAGGATTCCCGTCCAATTGCAAAAGCTCTTCTTCTCATTTCCAGAGATAGACATCCCACGCGTCGTAAAAAGACATCTATCTGCTGAGCAAAACCGCTTTAATATTTTTTCATACTCACTTATCTGGCAAACCGCCAGGCGAGAATCAGGATAAGCGAAGATAAGAGGAGTATGCCAGCAATAAGCATCAGCAGCGGAAACTTGGAATCGTTGACTACATGTTTATTTAGATCAGAGAAATTAAGAGCTCCCGGAATAAACTGATCTGTACATTCCCGACCGGGTGAGATTAGTTTTCCCGGTAATGGTGTTCGGCTGCTCGCTGCCAGTGAAGATGATGGTGCTGTTGAACTCTGGGGAATCGAGCTGGCTGGATGTGCTATTATGGTGATTTCCGATTTATTATCGGGCGATTCAGAAGGTTGAATTTGAGGTACCTGCCCTTCCGCTCCACTTATGTGGACAGTGCTCGCTCCCCCCGAAGACCCCGAAGGGGAAACAGGGGGAAGAACGGACACCGAACTGCTAGTTGGAGATGGTGTAGCTGATGGTGTAATTGAAGAAACAGGCGTAGATGACGATTTACTGGTTGCCGGCGTTGCAGTTGGCGTCGGAGAGGAGGCAGAGGGAGTTGAGGCGGGAACCAGTGGCGGAACCGGGTACTGAATCTGCACCTGTGCTAATCTGGTCGCATAATCCTCAAACCAGGGAGCAATTGCAGTATACTCCACATTATTGATATAACAATATCGAATGCCCCTCTGCCAGGCATTGATCGTAAGATCATAGGCTTTCTGCGCTGTGTAAGCAGAATTGAATCCGGTTACACTTATCCTGCTGCCAAACTGCTTCTGTACCGCACTAAGACTCTGTGCAGAGCCCTGCCAGTTTTCGGTTGATTGTATCAGATCAAATCCAATTTCGGTAAAGAGCGCAGGTGAAAAATCATCTACCCCTGTGTTGCCCCAGGCAATCATGCCGTATGAATGCACCAAGTCAACCAGAGCCTTTAAATATGCCTTCTGGTTTGCATCGGGGAAAGCTGAACATTCGTCAATAAATACTCCGTCTATTTTATCCAAGGTCGCCATATTGGTGATCAGTTTTTTATTCATTTCAAGAGAATACCATTTTGTAGCATAGCCATCCCCCCCGCCTCTGCCTTCATATCCCGAGGTAATGTATCCGGCTATTTTTATCCCTGCAGCATGATACTTATCAATATTTTGTAATAACCAGTCTGCTATATACTGTGGCGATTCCATCTCTCCATATAATCCGTGTGGTGGATTATCGATGACCCATTCCGGTTTAATTTTAATTATCCTGTTATCATAAACGGTATCATGATTACCGTAAGATTTCATATTCATTCTCAGTTTATTCATCATCTCCGCCGCTTTGATCTGTCCCGGTACAGGTTTAAGAAGCCACAAAGAGCAAAGTATCGAGGTTATAGCAAGTAACAGCAAAATCTTATAAGAAAGCATCTAGAAACCTCCCATCCTGCTGACAGCCACCCGTTCACGAATAGGATTATACCACGTATTTAAGTAAAAAACCCAAAGCAAAGCTGTTAGCCGTTATCGCTATTCGAGATTAACCGATGTTAGTTACGGGTATACTTGAAGATATTTCAGTATAGCTTAATTATCCTGATTATATTATTTAATTAATTACATTTCAAAGATAACTAAGCTTATTCTTTATACTTACCTGTACCTGTACACTCCTCATTTCAACTTCTGCTGTCTTTATCTATTGAGTTTGTTTATCCGCTAAATTGTTATAATATATACAACCTGATGAATGAGGAGGATGAAATGAAAGTTCTGGTAACCGGAGGAGCAGGTTTCATCGGTTCCCATACAGTTGATCTCCTTATTAAGTCCGGATATGAAGTTGTTGTGATTGATAACCTCGTAACAGGATTTGAAAGAAACCTCAATCCACAGGCAAAGTTCTATCGCCTGGATATCTGCAGCCCCGATCTGCAAAAAGTATTTGAAATTGAAAAACCCGGTGGAGTCATTCACCTGGCAGCTCAGACTGCAGTTACCCGTTCTCTCAATGATCCTGTCTTTGATGCCCGGACCAACATCTGTGGAAGTCTGAATCTGATTTCTAATTGTTTGAAAAATGATACCAAACGCATTATCTATTCATCATCCTGTGCAATCTATGGTGATCCTGATTACCTGCCGGTAGATGAAGAACATCCGGTTAAGCCCCTTTCACCATATGGTATTTCAAAACATACATTCGAACATTATCTTGCCATATATCACACTTTGCATGGACTCTCTTTTATCGGTTTAAGATATGCCAATGTATACGGTCCAAGGCAATATACCAATGGTGAGGGTGGCGTGGTAGCTATTTTTACCACCAGGATGCTACGCAATGAACAGCCTGTAATTTATGGCAAAGGGAATAAATCCCGCGATTATATCTTTGTAGAAGATGTTGCCCGGGCAAACCTGCTGGCTCTAAATTCCACCGTAAACGGCTTCTTTAATATCGGCACAGGCATAGAAACCTTTGATCAGGATATTTTCGAATATGTTAGCCGGGAATGCGTATACCTCAATCCACCTCTTTTCGTTGCAGAAAGACCAGGGGAAATTAAAAGAATATTTCTTTCCTGTAAAAAGGCGGCGGAAAAATTAAACTGGCAACCCCTGGTTCCTATAAAGGAAGGGATTGCCAGGACTGTAGCATATTATCGCGACCTACTCCAGAATGAAAACCGGTAAATCCTTTCTTAATATAGCTATATTCTGCTTGATGACGGCTAATTCTGGATGCTCTGGATCTGATTCCTTAGTTGTGCCTGATATCTACCTGGGGTATCCTGCCACTATAATTTTCAAATCCGCTCACCGTATTGGGTTCGTCATCTCGTCGCATCTTCTCGTACATCCTCTCTCCAGGACGCAAACCCACCACTTTTATCCTGGTTTTTTCGTTCCCATACATCCTGATCGCCTGCTCAGCCAGTTCTTTCAGCCTGATCGGCTCTCCAGAAGGTACGAAGTAGATTTTCCCATTTTCACCGTGTTCCAGGACATTAATATACAGATTCGTAACCACATCTACTGAAGTGTAAAATCTGAGCATGTCCGGATGGGTGAGTGTAATTTCATTGCTGGCTTCAATCTGATTTTTCCAGATTTCCATTACACTTCCCGTCGAACCCATGACATTGCCTGATCTGATAATCATAAACCTGGCTCCACTGGTCTTGTGGGCTTTCTCCATAACCAATCTCTCTGCAATAAGCTTCGTAGCTCCATAGCAATTGGCCGGCTCCACGGCTTTATCGGTGGACATTAAAATAAAGGTGTCTCCATGAAATGCAGATAATATATTCATCGTTCCGATTACATTGATCGATGTTGCTTCAGCACAGTTGACTTCACTTAAATCCACCCGCTTCATTGCCGCAAGGTGTATCACGGTATCTTTATCACGCGATGCGTACTCAACTATTTCACGATCCCTGATATCACCCATGATAATTTTCAATCTTTCATCGCTGCATTCTGCCAGAAGCCTCGATATGATACCTTCACTCCTTGACATCGAAAATATCTCGATATCCGGGTACCGGTCTAGGAGCTTTGCTATCAGGTGGCGACCTACAAACCCGCTCCCTCCCGTAATAAGAACCTTCTTCATTTAATTCTCCTTTGCCATATTACTTATTTACCTGCATTATCAGGAAACGGAATAGATTATATTCAAAATCCCTGAGCAACTTTGCAGTATAACATAAACTCATAATAAATCCCACTGCATTCCCCGCCAGAAATCCTGCTGCGGCAAACCAGCTATTCTCGAATACAAAGGGAATGGATGCCAGCTCAAAAATCAATATGCTGGCTACTGCCATGGTGGAAACTTCAGTTTTCCCGAACAGGGGCAGGACGGATGCGTTGAGCAGGATAGTGACCAGAAATACACATCCAATACCAATCGTAACAATAATTCGTAATACCTCCCATGGCAGCAAAAGATATCCTGCAAGACCTGCAGCTAGGGTAAACAGAATAGCACTGAACATGCTTAACAAAAGGCTTTTTATATATATTTTTTTATATTCGCTAACCCTTTTCTGGATTTCAGCTAAAGTCCCGTCGTACCTGAATTTCACCAGATCTCTGGTTCTGGCAGTAAAATAGGCTACCCCGCAGACACCGAGCATGGGAATCATTCCCAGAAAGCTGCCCGCAGTATAAGGACTCCCGATCACAGGATTTACATCGCCAATTAAGCCTCCTGATAACCACACTATCAATTTGTCAAGAAAAATCACCACCACATATAAAACATTAAATACGACGGACATAAGATTGGATGCAATCAGTTTAGTGATATTCCGGACATCGCTTAAAACAGAATGTCTACCCTCCGGTTTTTTAAATACTATCAGGGCAATAATACCGGATAGTATCGGAAGTAAAGCACTTCCGGTTATGAATGCGATCCAGAAATATCGGGGGAAAAGCTGGAAGGAAATTAATGAAAGGATATAAATGATCAAATAAGCCAGAACAAATACCAGAGCCGGATAGATGTACTGCTCGGTAGCAAAGAAAGCTGAGGTAATAGCCCATGTCAGGGAATATATCAAAACCAGCGATGTAAAAAACAGTATATCTGAGAACAGAAAAAAATCCTTTAAAAAGAAGCCAACTAACGCCAGGACAGAGATGGCTATTGAATAAATCAGGCCATAGAGAATACCCGCTCTCAATCCACGGGTTATTCCTCCATCATTGAACTCAGGCTCATCTACCAGCCGGTACATCACCATTTGCATCGGAGCCATACCCAGCAGGCTTAAAATCACCGACCCGAGGATGATCAAAGAATAAGTATTCTGCTCTTTGACGGATAAACCTGTAACCATGGAAAATATCAGGACTGAAACCCCTGTCGTCACCAACATTGGCAGAATAAAGAGGAGAGACTGCGTTTTGGCTGCAGATCTGGAGACGGGAGGAGTTATTTTCAGCTGTTCATAACCCACTTTTATCATTTCAGCAAACTTTCATAAAGATTTCTGAAATTATCTGCCATCATCCGGATTGTATATTTTTCCTGCACCAGTTGAGTTGCCCGTTTACCCATTGATAATCTCAGATCCTTATTTTCTACCAGAATGCTTAGCCTATCCGCCAGCACCTCTGGTTGCTCGGGCGGCACAACAAATCCAGTATCAGGGGTGATTATTTCAGGAATACCTCCAACTCCTGTGCAAACTGCCGGCAATCCGCAGCTCATTGCTTCAAGCAGGGCATAAGGAACACCTTCCGAGATTGATGATAGAGTGAAAATATCAACTTTGTGATACCATTCAACAGGATTCACATGCCCCATAAAGTGAAAATTATCCTGTAAACCCAGCATTTCAATGAGTTCCTCGCACTGACTGTGATACTGTCTATCAACGATATCACCCAAAACCACGAATTCTACTTTATGTTTTTTGCATACAATTCCGGCAGCCTGTATAAGATTGGTGATTCCTTTAATAGGGACTACCCTGGCAAAACAACCCACAACCGGTACTTCGCCCGGTTTTTTCTCAGCAGGTACAAACCTTTCCGCTTCGATCCCATTGTTAATCACCACTATTTTTGACAGATCAGCTCCTAATTGCTTTTCAACGGCAATGTGGCTATGGCAGGGAGGCACTATCTTATCGGCATAGTAATAAGAAGTCTTTACCAGATTTTCCGATAAATTCATCAACTGTTTTTCATACCAGCTCGGGACATTTGCCCGTGAGAGTTCCTTACGCCTTTCTACCAGATATAGACCCTGTTCGGTAAGCACCACCGGACGATTATATAGCTCCTTTGCAATTGCTCCTGCCAATCCGGCAAAACCCACACTCAAACAATGATAGAGGTCAGCTTCTGGTATTTCTTCTGCGAAATTCAAGCTATCAAGCATAATTTGGTGAATACCATATATTCCCCAGAAATAATCGGCAAACCTGTAATCAGGACAGGCTAAATTATATTGATATATCATGAAATTCCAGTATTCCCTGGTATTAAATAATTTTCTATCCGGCGGTCTAAATCCAGTGGCACCCAGCAGGGATTTCATATCCCAACTCCGAGGCTCGCGGATAAGGTCGAGAAATTCTTTCATTATCACTTCTATTGTATGATCAGTAAGTTCTCCGGAGCCGGATGTATGTGTTCTGATGATGGGTTTGACCACAACCGTTCTAATATTGGGTAATTTTTCATATCTCCAGGGCTTTTCTTCTTCGAAAGGAATAATGCAGAATATGCTAAATTCAATATCTTTCAGGGCTTTTATCAGCATGTGAGCCCATTCACTCAAACCTCCGGATATGACCGGATACGAACCTTCGGATATAAGGCAGACTTTCATAAATTATGCCTTTAAAAACCGGGGAATATTCTGACTGTATTGAGACATTTTAACAGCTTTATACTATACCTTTCTGGTCAGATTGATGTCAAGATTGATCGATTCTTCTCTTCTATAAGATTTTTTGCGGATGATGTTTAACTTAAATTATGTTAAGATTTATTACACATCTGGATAAACACAGTCTACCCGCCACCGAAAAAATAAAAGGAGGAGAAGATGCTTAAAGATTTTAAAGCCTTTATCTTGCGGGGTAATGTTGTTGATCTGGCCATCGGTATCATTATCGGTGTGGCTTTTGGTGCAATCATCAATTCACTGGTAAATGATATTCTTATGCCTCCCATCGGATTGGCTCTGGGTAAACTGGATTTCTCCAATCTGATGATCGTTTTAAAAGAAGGCTCTACCCCTGGACCCTACCTATCGCTGGCTGCCGCAAAAGCTGCTGGAGCCGTGACCATTAACTACGGCTATTTTATCAATACAATTATCAATTTCCTGATCGTGGCTGCCGTCATCTTTTTCTTCGTTGTACGCCCGATGGTTAAATTAACCGCTCCCAAAAAGGTAGCCGCCCCGGCGGCTCCCACAACCAAGGAATGTCCCTATTGTTTTTCTACCATCCCGTTGAAAGCTACCCGCTGTCCCAATTGCACTTCTGAATTGACGAGAGCGTAACATTTCAATTTCCAAAATAATACAGGGCAGATGTTTCCATCTGCCCTTCGAGGTTGGTTTTCTATTCTTATGCCGTAGATTTACCGGATCCCCGGTAAAAGACAAAAATACAGTGGCCATAATAAAAATACTGGGCAGAGGGGAGGTATTTTTTTATCAGATCCTCAATTTCTTCCTTGATCAGTGGCTGTCCCATCTCAAGGCCCTTAATTGCCCTGTTTTTCACCGGTTCCCGTATGAAAGCCAGAGTGTAGTTTTCACTGATCCTCCGTAAGCAATGCTCCTTATTTTTCAAATGATGAAGGACTCCCCACATTACCGCGAGCTCACCCCTGGGCATTTCTTCGTCCAGATTGGCAATTTCGGCTTCGATGCCTTTTTGTCTTGCACGCCGGATCAGAGCAGGATGGATATCGAAACCTCTTAATTTCCGGGGTTGAAAAACTTCCTTAAGCAAGACGGTTATTTTCCCATCCCCACAGCCGAGATCATCCATATCCCTTTGCAGAAAATCTGCCGGAACCCTCTGTCTCAACAGCCTGATTTGTGCCTTAATCTGCGGTCCAACGACCAGGTTGGTGCCAAACACCGCATAAACCAGTTTTTGTATTCCAGTATGAATGGCTGTTCCTCCTCTTCAGGAAGATTAACCCAGGAACCTCAGTAATGAACCCACTCCAAGATACCCGGCATACGCAATAACCATAGCCTTCACAATATTACCTGCCACACACATCAGAAAAAATTTCAAAAGACGAAAGCGTAATGCTCCCATAGCGATCGCCATGGGAGCGAATACTGGATTTAACATAGCTGACATTATAAAGACCACTACTGAGCCTCTTTTATGAGCCCAGTCCACAAACTTATTCGCAAGTTTATTGGAAGCAACCTCATCAACAGAATAACGCCTCAACCCGGGAAAAAGCCGCCTCCCCCCCCTTCCCAAAAGATATACCAGCGTGCCTCCGATACCAGCGCCAACTCCAGCAGATACTCCAACCAGTGCAGGATTAAGAATTCCTCCGAAGGTGAATGTCAGAAGCAAGTAGGAAATCGGGAGAGGAATACTGCTCCCGGCAATAAACGCAATTAAAAACATACCCAGATAACCGTAGTTCTGAAGGCTGGCAATCTGGCGCCAGTAATGAATAACCAGGTAGACGGAGATAAGAGTTGTAGCGATGAAAATACTGCTGATGAATATATATCTGGTTCGGGCGCTAATCTCTACTACCTCCGTCTCCCAACCAGTGGCTGGACCTGGATTATTTATTCTTTTTTGCTGAACACAAGCTCATCATCTACCAGATCAACCACCACCGCATCACCTTCCTTAAATTCTCCAGCCAGTATTTTACTGGCGAGAGGATTTTCTACATACCTCTCAATAGCTCGTCTCAACGGTCTGGCACCGTAAGTAGGATCATAACCCATATCAACAAGCCAGTTCTTGGCTGATCTGGTCAACTCTAACGTTAGTTTACGCTCTGAGAGCCTTTTCTGCAAATCTTTGATTAGTAATTCCACAATCTGCTCGAGCTGTTCCCTCGAGAGTTCATGGAAGACAATGATATCATCCAGGCGATTTAAGAATTCAGGTCTGAACATCTTGCGCACTTCTGCCATGACCTGTTCTTTCATTGCCTCATAACTTTGCCTCTCAGCTTTAGAAGCGTTCTCGGGCAGAGCGAAACCGATCGGCCCCTGCTTTTTAATGTATTCAACACCGGCGTTACTGGTCATTATTATGACGGTGTTCTTGAAATCAACGGTACGACCCTGCCCATCTGTTAGACGACCATCATCCATAACCTGAAGCAACGTATTAAAAACATCCGGGTGCGCCTTCTCAATTTCATCCAGAAGAATTACCCTGTACGGTCTCCGGCGTACAGCTTCGGTGAGCTGCCCGCCCTCTTCATATCCAACATAGCCGGGAGGAGCACCAATCAACCGTGACACAGTATGTCTCTCCTGGTACTCGGACATATCCAGACGCACCATCGCATTCTCATCATCGAATAGGAACCATGCCAGGCTGCGCGCAAGTTCGGTTTTACCTACACCGGTCGGTCCGAGGAACATGAACGTTCCGATCGGTCTGCGGGGGTCTTTTAACCCCGCTCGACTTCTTCGAATGGCTTCCGAAACCGCTTTGACGGCTTCCTCCTGATCAACCATCCGCTCATGTATGCGCTCTTCCATGTGCACCAGCTTCTGGGATTCGCCTTCCATCATCTGGGTAACGGGGATGCCCGTCCATTTAGAAACAAGCTGGGCAATATCCTCTTCGTCCACCGGTTTATCGATTCTGGACTGCTGTATCCACTCTGATTTGGCCTTCTTATACTCTTCTCCAAGGCGTAACCTCTCAGATTTTATTCTGGCCGCCTGTTCATAATCACCTCTCTGCGAAGCAGCGCTTTCTTCATCCAGCAGATGCTTGATACGCGAATCCAGCGATTTCACCCTGGGAGGGGCACTTTCAGCTTCAATCCTGATTTTACTGGCGGCTTCATCAATCAAATCTATAGCTTTATCTGGCAGATGCCGGTCGGTAATATACCGGTGACTTAACCTGGCAGCAGCTTCAAGAGCGGCATCGGTGATCTTAACCTTGTGATGCTCCTCATATCTGGGACGCAAACCACGCAGTATCTGAATCGTTTGCTCCACCGTGGGCTCTTCCAGAAATACCGGCTGAAAACGCCTTTCAAGGGCTTTATCCTTTTCAATGTGTTTACGGTATTCATCCAGAGTGGTAGCTCCGATAGTCTGCAGTTCACCGTGTGCCAGGGCAGGTTTAAGCATATTGCTGGCATCCATGGCTCCTTCAGCCGCACCGGCTCCGACAACCGTATGTATTTCATCAATAAAGAGGATTATCTCACCCTTTGAATTTTTTACCTCATCCATGACTGCCTTGAGGCGCTCTTCAAATTCCCCTCTGAATTTGCTGCCCGCAACCAGAGCCCCCATATCAAGGGCAGCAATCCGCTTGCCTTTAAGGGAATCCGGCACGTCTTCCGCCACGATCTTCTGAGCAAGACCCTCAGCAATAGCAGTTTTTCCAACGCCGGCTTCTCCCACGATGACTGGATTATTTTTGGTTCTGCGGGTGAGAATCTGCATGACCCTTTTGATTTCCTCTTCGCGTCCGATCACCGGATCGAGTTTCCCCTGTCTGGCCAGTTCGGTGAGATCCCGGCTGTATTTTTCCAGCGACCGGTACTTGCTTTCTGCCCTTGCATCGGTAACCCGGTGCCCACCCCTGATCTCCTGCAATGCACGGTAGATCTTTTCCTGGTCTATACCGACACTGCGTAAAATAGCAGCCGCTTCTCCAATCTGTTCTCCAGCCATCGCAACGAAAAGATGCTCGGTACCGATAAATTCATCCTTCAACCTTTTTGCCTCAGCATCGGCAGCCTGAAGCAGCCATTGAATCCGCGGTGTAGCATATATCTGCCCGCTTTCATAAGCTACTCTGGGCATTCTCTGCAGGGCAGCTTCAACCCTTTCTTTAACAGTATCAACGTTGATGCCGAGCTGTTTTAAAATTTCCCCCACCAGACCCTGTTCCTGCTGAAGCAGAGCCATTAAAACGTGCTCCACATCCCATTGACTGTGTTTATATGTGCGCACCAGTTCCTGAGAACTGGCTAATGCTTCCTGTGCCTGTTCAGTAAATCTTTCCTGTCGCATCAGATTTATTCTCCTTTTAATTGTTTGATTTCAGCTTCCAGTTCCTGTATCCGGTTCTGTAATTCGGTAATACGTTGAGCCATGCGCAGAATTACTTCTGCTCCAGCCAGATTAACCCCCAGATCTTCAATCAGACTCTTGATCCGTCTAAGTTGCTCCAGGTCCCTCTCAGAGTACAGTCTGATGTTGCCCCGGGAGCGAGACGGTTCAATAATACCGATCTTCTCATAGTAACGGAGTGTATGAGTCTGAATTCCCAGTATTTTAGCAGCCACGCTGATGACATAGCGTGGTTCATTTTCAGGCTGATTCATACTCGTCTCACCTCACGTTTTATACTTCTGGTCTGAGTTCACGTAACTTTTTGAATAATTCTTTCTCCTGAGGAGATAATCCGGTTGGCAGGACAATTTTAACCTTCGCCAGAAGATCACCCCGTGAAGAATCATTCAGACGGGGCATTCCCTGCCCGCTTAAGCGGAACACCTTTTCATTCTGCGTTTCGGGTGGAATTTTTAGGGCAAGACGCGTGCCTTTTAAAGTCGGCACCTGAATTTCGCCACCCAAAATCGCCGTTGTGAGCGGAACAGGGATATCAATATAAAGATCATCCCCTTTCCGTTCAAATAGGCTATGAGGCTTTACCGAGATTACCAGGTAGAGATCTCCTGGCGGTCCACCAGCCTGACCCGGACCACCTTGACCAGCGATACGCACGCGTGAGCCATTGTCTACCCCGGGTGGAATTTTGACTTCCAGGCGTTTTACCCGGGGTACAACCCCGGTGCCGCGACAAACCGAACAGGGCAGATTATGTATTCTGCCACTACCTCCACAGGAAGAACATACTTCTTCCGTCTGGAGGGAGATATTCCGCAGAGTCCCGTTGAAAGCCTCTTCAAGCGTAATCTCAACAGGATACTCGAGATCTTCACCTTTCCGCGAGCGCGGGGTGCGCTGTCTGAAGCCTCCCATCCTGCCCCCGAAAAGGTTACTAAAAATGCTTTCCAGATCTTCAGTTCCGAAGGAGAATACCTGCTCCCCCCCAGGTTCCTGCGAAAATCTCCAGGTTCCACCCTGCTGGCGGGCAGCTTCGGCAAACTGGTCAGCATACTGCCACTGGTCACCATACTGATCATACTTCTTCCTTTTCTCCGGGTCGGAGAGAACCTCATACGCCTCATTGATCTGCTTAAATTTCTCTTCTGCGGCTTTATTACCCGGATTTACGTCCGGATGATACTGCCGCGCCAAACGGCGATAAGCTGCCTTGATCTCTTTATCGCTGGCTGTACGGCTGACGCCGAGTATGCTGTAATAATCTTTTCCTGCCATCTTTCAACATCCTCAATTCCATTCTATTCTATTGCGCTGGCTTTTACAATAGAATACTAAGGAATTTTAACATTTTAATATTAACTTTTTTCAGTTATGATTGTCAAATGAGCCGGACAACCTACCTGAGCAAAATTATCTGGTTATACTGTTCTGGGAGTTCAGGAAATTTAGATTTTTTGAAAGATTTACAGAGGTAAACCAGTAGCCTGAGAATAAATCTCCAGAAACTGCTTAAGTATCCTAGCTGTAGCGCCGGTAATCAATTTGCCCTGGTAAGCATAAACATAGGGGACCACCCATCTCCCTCCCACCAGTTCGATGGGATCCTCGCGCCTGCAGCCCTCGGCTAAAAGCCCTTCTAAGGGGATTTCGATTAATTCAGCAATCTCAAACTCGCTTAGCCTGAACCTGTAAGCCGGTGAAATCACTCCAACAAAGGGGGTAATAATGTAATTCGAACCTTTAGTTAAAAAATCGTCCAGTTCGCCCAGTATTTCAACATCCTCCGGCAATAAGCCGATCTCCTCGTAGCTTTCCCGCAAAGCAGTGGTTAGAAGGCTGCCATCATCAGGATGATAACCTCCACCCGGAAAAGAAATCTCCCCCTTATGATGGTGTACCAGTTCTGTCCGCCTGGTAAAGACAATGAAATGCTGTCCATCAAGGAAGTATAAAGGAATCAGAACGGCTGAGGCCTTACGGCTGCTCTCCTGAATCCTGACCTTCTGCCTGGTTGAAAGCAGCTTCTTGATTTTCTGATTAAAATCGACAGGTATAAAATTGTCCAGTGGTTGATCCTTTTACTAAATAATTAAAATTTCTTCAATATCATTATAACCCTTCACCAGCACGGAACAATATTTCCCTTATCGGAATAACTACATGAGCATTTCTTCAAGCGATTCAGGTTGAAATTCTACCCCACCTGCATTAAGGTATAAGGGAAACTAACAAGATCCTACCTGGCATATCAGCCTGTTGGGTAGTCAATAACATTCATTCCGGATGAGTAAAGTAATGCCCGACCAGAATAAGCTTGAAATAAACGACCTTTTCAGAGCTGCTCTTGAGATTATGGAGAATAGCCAGAGAAGCCTTTTTATCACCGGCAGAGCCGGAACGGGCAAATCTACCCTGCTGGATTACTTCAGAAACCATACTGTTAAAAGGGTAGCGGTTCTTGCGCCAACCGGCGTCGCGGCTCTCAATGTGAGAGGGCAAACAATACATTCTTTTTTCGGATTTAAACCCAATATTACACTCCAAATGATCAGGAAATTGCGTCCGGAGGATCAGGGTTACAATCTTTACAGGCAGCTCGATACCATTATTATAGATGAAATATCCATGGTCAGGGCTGATTTGCTGGACTGCGTTGATAATTTCCTCAGGCTAAATGGCAGAGAACCAGGCCAACCGTTCGGAGGCACCCAGATGATTTTTATCGGCGATCTGTATCAGTTGCCTCCTGTGCTAACTTCTGCTGAAAAAACCGGCTTTAATTTGATTTATCCCAGCCCGTATTTTTACAGTGCGAAGGTCTTTGAGTCGTTCGATATGGAATTTATCGAACTGGAAAAGATCTACCGGCAGCATGATCTGAATTTCATCGAACTGCTGAATGCAATCCGCAACCGCTCGGTGACCGAAGAGCACCTGGAAAAATTGAACTCCCGTTATAAACCTGATTTCGCCCCTTCGCCAGATGATTTCTTTATCTATCTCACCACCACCAATGCTCTGGCAAGGGAAATCAACCAAAAGCAACTTGACAAGCTTAAAAGCAGGGCATATACACTCAAGGGGGAAATTAACGGCGAATTCAGCAATGAATACCTGCCCACAGATATCGAGCTTACAGTTAAAAAGGGTGCCCAGGTTATGCTGCTGAATAATGATACCGAAGGGCGCTGGGTTAATGGTAGTGTGGGTGAGATCCTCCAGATAATCGCCGGAAACGGGGTTGATCCAGTCATCCTTGTGAAACTTGCGGAAGGCGATGAAGTAGAGGTCACACCCTACACCTGGGAAATCTCCAGGTTAAAAGTGGAAAACGGGATGCTTCGTTCAGAGGTCACCGGAACTTTCAGGCAGTTTCCGCTGATGCTTGCCTGGGCAATCACCATCCACAAGAGCCAGGGCAAAACCTTTGAACGGGTGATTATCGATATCGGGAAGGGTACGTTTGCCCACGGGCAGCTTTACGTGGCTTTAAGTCGCTGCAGAACGCTGGAGGGAATCATCCTGAAAAAGCCGATTCAGAAGAAACACATCCTCACCGATTTTCAGGTTGTGGAATTTTTAACCCGGTACCAGTACCGCAGGGCGGAAGAGCAATGCAGCCTCAATACCAAGATCGACCTGATTCAGGCGGCCATCAGGGAGAAACGGGCGCTGGAAATAGTGTATCTCAAACCGAGCGATGAGAAAACCCGCCGTACGATAATACCGATTTCAGTGGGAGAAATGACCTTTCAGGGAAAAACCTATACTGGAGTCAGGGCTTTCTGCCTTACCCGCAATTCTGAGCGAACATTCCGAGTGGACCGGATACTGGAAATCAAAAAAGTCTAAGTCTTTATGCTACCCAAATTCTTAAAGTGTATCCACCGGAAAAGCAATTACGTCATCAATCAAGGCAGTATCGCAGAAAAGCATTACCAACCGGTCTATCCCCAGAGCCATTCCACTCGAAGGAGGTAATTTCTGGATTGCTTCCAGAAATTTTACAGGCAGGACTGCCGGTTTGCCTTCCTGCTGCATGAGCTTGATTTCCTGCTTGAAACGCCCTTCCTGCTCAACCGGATCATTAAGTTCGCTGAAACCATTGGCAATTTCCAGACCACCGATAAAGATTTCCGCTCTCTCGGCTACAGAAGGATTTCCGGGTTTCAAACGTGCCAGCGAAGCGCATTGTGCGGGGTAATCCAAGAGAACTGCCGGTCGATCCAGTGGGAGGCAGGGAATTATTTTATCTACCATGTCATGGTCAAATCTCACTCCATCGAACTGTTCCACTGGATTCCAGCCAGCCCATTTCTGATAGGCTTCAGCAATACTGATTCTGATCCAGGGCAAACTCAAATCGATCTTGCTGCCCTGGTAGATCAGCTCATGCCCTGCCTTGAATTCCCGCGCCAGTTCGCTGACCAGGTTTTCTGTATCCCGGATAATAGCCAGATAATCTGCCTGTGCCCTGTACCATTCCAGCATGGTGAATTCAGGGTTGTGCTGCCGTCCACGCTCATCCTTCCTGAAACAATGGCAGATCTGGAAAATCTTTTCGTAGCCGGCAGAAAGCAGGCGCTTCATCTGTAATTCAGGAGAAGTAGAAAGAAACCACCCTTCTGAAGTAAAGGGCAGGATAAATTGTTCAGGAGCGATGGAGGGGACTCGTAAAGGAGTTTCGATTTCAATGAAACCTTCCCGGCAAAAGAAAGCCCGAATACTGTTCATAATCCTTGCCCGGTATTCGAGCTTGCTTTTTATCCTTGAAAGGCGTTCTATCTCGCCTTCCGCCATTTTAATTCTTCAACCTGGGAGAGTTATTTTGCGCCGACACGCTCGATATAGGTACCGGTACGCGTATCTACCTTGATGATGTCACCCTCTTTGACAAAAGTAGGGACACCAATGGTAATACCTGTTTCCAGTTTTCCTTCTTTATTCTGAGCGGTAATTGTGGCACCTTTCAAAGAGGCAGAGGTTTCGATAACCTTGAGTTCCACTACCTTGGGTAATTGGAGATCAATAGGGCGTCCTTCCCACATCATGATTACCACCGGCGTTCCTTCTTTAAGATAGCCGGCTTTTTCCCCGACTTGCTCTTTCGTCATGGCAATCTGTTCGAACGTTGAATTATCCATGAAGATAAAATTATCGTTTTCTCTGTACAGATACTGCATTTCGTGCATGGTTACATTCGTTTCTTCAACCTTATCTCCGGAATGGAAGGTCATATCCAGGACATTGCCAGTAAACAGGTTGCGCAATCTTAATTTGTAGATTGCACGACCTTTCCCTGGTTTGACAAATTCCACTGCCTCTACTGAAAAGGGGGTGTTGTCGATTAGAAGCTTGGTGTTTCTGGTGACTTCTTCAATGTTCACAGTCAGTCCTACTCCTTATCGGCACATTGCGCTGCTATTATTGCCAGTCTTCTATTTTGAGAATCACATTTAGCCGTGATATATCAAAATGGCAACACTTAAATATAATGCCACTTTTGCATCGAATTATCAACCGTGATGCCCGCATTGCATTTTTCCTTCAGTAAGAGAGAAGAGGGGTCTGAACGACCCCCTTTCATAAAAACTGATCTGCTCGTCAGGTTATACTACGGATCGGCGTGTTCTTCTGCCCACGATGAACCCGATGATAAAAACTACCACCGCCACGGCTACGTAAATCAGGTAAAGCCCCCAGGCAGGCATAATAAAGCCCGTCACAAAAGTTTGTGCCGGAGACCAATCACTTTCATTGAATGCTCCGTCAGTAGCCTTGACCCTCCAGTAATAAGGCTTATCTTCACCGGCTGGCTTTAGTTTCTCTTCTTCCGTCATCTGGTAGAAGTTGGTGGTGAGTCCGGTTTTATTAAGAATCAGATTGTTGAAACCGGGATCCTGGGACAATTGGAATGTATAAGTCACCCCGCTCGGATCGGTTACGGCCTGCCACTGGAACTTGACTACTGGCTCTGTTTTAGCTCCCTTCTCAGGTGATAACAAAACGGGTACGGCAGGAGGTGTAGATTCCATGGTAAAGTCTGCTGCCAGATTTGTAGTTCCATCCGATGCGGAGATGACATGCTTGACTCCACCCTGGCTGGGTGGGGCCTGGAATGTAACTGAAAAACTGCCGTTTCCATCCGCAGATGTTGTAGCCACCTGCGTGGCGTCATATTTGATGGTAATGGCCGCATTGGGATTAAAAGATGTTCCACTAGCAATAATACTAGTGCCTACATTTCCGCTGGCAACACTAATTTTGAATGTCGGTGTCACAGAAAAAGTGATTGTAGCCGAATTCACTCCATCTGTTGCGGTAATCTTATGATCACCAGATCTGGTGGGAGGTACGGTTACCGAGACTGAAAACGCTCCGGATGAATTAACCGATGCCGTACCAATCTGAGTATCATCAAACCGGATAACCACTGTTGAGCCAATGGTAAACCCGCTCCCTATCAACGGGATGGAAGAACCAACCGATCCTTTGGTCAGGCTGGAAGTCAAGGTGGACAGGGCAGTAAACGTGGCCGATCCGGTATTCGTCCCATCGCTCGCGGCAATGGTGAAAGCACCCCCGGCAGTGCTCGGGACAGTAATAGTAGCAGTAAAGTTGCCGTTGCCATCGGTGATAACCGGGCTGGGTGTGGTTGCAATCTGCAATCCGGCGTATGTTATGGTTATCCGGGTATTCGGCAAATATCCTTTACCGGTGACTAGGACAGAGGTACCTATCGTACCACTGGTGGGATTGATGGTCAGTGTATTTCTAGTTTCCAGAGTAGCAGTTGCAAAATTTCCCGCTCCATCGGTTACCTTCAGTGTATGCACGCCGGCTGCAATGCCAGGAACCGTGAGTGATGTGGGGGGAAGTGTACCCTTGGCATTGGTGCTTACACTGGTTCCAAAACCGACCCCGTCCAGAGTAAAGGTCAACTGTGAGGAAGCGGCGAAGCCGTTCCCGGATACAGTGATCTGACTGCCAACGGCTGATGAGGCAGGATTCACCATGATCTGCGGAGTAACGTTAAAGGTCACACCGGGAGAGAACCCGATGGTATCAGCTACTCTAATGGTATGATTGCCCCGTGCTGCTTCGGGAATAGTAACTTCAAAATCGTAGAAAGCTCCGTAGAAATCGGTATTCTCAGAATCGATAGCAGTGCTATCAAAATAACAGGTGACGGAGGAATTCGCCTGGAAGCCGGCTCCATCAATCAATATTTTATCACCCACCTTACCCGTTGAAACGCTTAGAACAATCACCGGAGTAATCATAAATGAGGCAGTACTGCTGTCCCCGTTGACGTTGGTTTGTGCAGTTATGGTATAGGTACCTCTGGGGAAATTGGGCACCTCGAAATCGGTGGCAAAATTGCCACCGCTGACACTATCCTGCACCACGATGGATGAAAAGGGACTTACCGTGCCGAATCTAACCGTTACCGAACTTGCCGAGGAACTAAAACCACTGCCGGTTAACGAGACGATCGTTCCCGGTGGACCATTTACCGGACTCATGCTGAGCGTCCCAGCAGCAAAAACAGGCAGCGCGATTCCCAGAATTGCCGTGATTGAAAGGATTAAAAACAGGGTCATTAATCCACGTGTCACGATTTTCTTCATTTTATTCCTTCCTTTCCATTATTACGGCTGATAGATATTTTCTATTTCGAAATTTTATATAAATAATGCTCCAATCAAAAAGGAAAAGTCAAACTGCCCCCGGTAGCATGGCTGCTTCCCCTGTAATTTAAAAAGTTTATGTATTATTTAGTATAACGTAAAAAAATAGTTTTGGTTAGGGAAAATAAAAATCCCCTTCTTGCGGAAGGGGATTTTGCTTCTGATGAACGCTGGATTAGATTTCCTTGGTTAACGTCGCCAGAAATTCGGCATTGGTCTTGGTTTTGCGTAATCGCTCGATCACCCGCTCGGTAGCCTCGGAAAATTTATTTGAATCAGCCGCAATCATGGAGACCATTCTGCGTAATAACCAGACCTTGTTGATGGTATTCTCATCCAGTAAAAGCTCCTCGCGACGGGTTCCGCTGCGCTGGATATCTACCGCCGGGAAGATACGGATTTCAGCCAGACGTCTGTCAAGGTGAAGCTCCATATTGCCCGTGCCTTTGAATTCTTCATAAATCAATTCATCCATCCGGCTGTTGGTATCTATCAAACAGGTAGCGATGATGGTCAAGCTTCCGCCTTCAGCGGTATTGCGTGCAGCGCCGAAAAATCGCTTGGGAGGATAGAGTGCTGCGGGATCAATACCACCGGAGAGTGTGCGTCCGCTGGGAGGCATCGCCAGATTGTAAGCACGGGTTAATCTGGTAATACCATCCAGCAGTATTACCACATCCTTACCACTTTCCACAAGGCGCTTGGCTCTTTCCAGAGCCAGCTCCGCCACGCGTGTCTGGTTTTCGGCAGGCTCATCAAAGGTAGCTGCGATTACATCGCCGCGAACAGCCCGCTTCATATCGGTGACCTCTTCCGGTCTTTCACCGATCAGACAGACCAGAACATGGATATCATTATAGTTAGTGGTGATTGCATTGGCGATCGCCTTCAACAATAAAGTCTTTCCAGCCTTCGGGGGTGAAACAATCAGCCCTCTCTGTCCGCGTCCGATAGGAGCTACCAGGTTAACCAGCCGCGTAGAAATATCACCGCCGGGTACCTCAAGATTGATTAATTTATCCGGGAAGGTTGGAGTCAATGAACCAAAGTTGGGTCTCTGCTTGGCAAGTTCGGGGTCGAGATCATTGATGGCTTCCACCCTCAGGAGACTCATATATTTTTCTCCGTTTTTTGGCGGTCTGCCCTGCCCTATCACCATGTCGCCGGTACGCAAACCAAATCTCCTGATTTGTGATTGTGATATGTAAACGTCCGTCAGACTGGGCAACAGGCTGCTCTGACGCAGGAAACCATAACCATCCGGCATCGTTTCCAGAATACCGCTACAGAAAATATTTCCCTGGGCTTCGGTATACGCCTGGAGCAGACGCATAATCAATTCCTGTTTTTTCAGCCCGGTATAGCTTGAAACACCCATCTGACGAGCCAGATCAATCAGCTCATCACGGGTCTTGCTTTCAAGCTCAGTAATGCTCATTTTGACTTCAGGAGCCACCGGGTTGACTGCACTGTTCGCAGTGCTGTTTTCGGTTGCAGGATCACTCTGTACCATATCTTTACTCTCTCTTAATATTTATTCTTTTTTGGTTTTCTAAGCAGACAGTATTTTATGTATTGTAAAATTCTGGTGAAATCATTGTTTTAAATAGCCCTGAAACAATTACCTGTTATTTCAGAGACTCAGAGTCAAAATATTCCGGAATAAAGTTTTTCAAACTGCAATTGCTAGGAAAGAGGAAGTAATGGTTGTGCTCCTTCCCGCAACGTATCTTTGGCTGCATTGATAAATCCGAGAAACAGTGGATGAGGGCGATTTGGACGAGAACCAAATTCAGGATGGAACTGGCACCCCACCATCCAAGGATGATCAGCCAGTTCACATACCTCTACTAGCCTGCCATCAGGAGATAACCCGCTGCAGATCAACCCTTCTTTTTCCAGTATATCACGATATTGATTGTTAAATTCATAGCGATGACGATGGCGTTCCATGATAATCTTCTGACCGTTGTATGCCTCGGCTGCCTTGCTGCCAGGCTTTAACTGGCAGGGATAATTGCCCAGGCGCATCGTCCCGCCTTTATTCTCTATATCAACCTGATCGGGAAGAAAATCAATCACGGGATAGCGGGTAGAGGGATTAAATTCCGTAGAATTCGGCTCACTGGATTTGAAAACATGTCTGGCAAATTCGATTACCATAACCTGCATACCCAGACATAAACCCAGATAGGGCACTTTATTTTCACGAGCGTAGGTCACCGCTTTAATCATCCCCTCTATACCCCTGACTCCAAAACCTCCCGGTATAATGATACCCTGTGCAGAACGCAAGAGATGATCCGCATCCCCCTTTTCAAGCGATTCTGAAGGAATCCAGAGAAGGTTAACATCCCGGTTGTAATGCAAAGCTGCATGATGCAGCGCCTCACGCACTGAAAAATAAGAATCATGTAACTCAACATATTTGCCCACAAGTGCAATATTTACCGGCTCCCGGGGAGTCTGCAACCTGTTCACCAGGTCTTTCCACTGACTCAAATCAGGAGGTTGAGCCTGGATATTTAATTTCTCTACCAGCAACCTTCCCAGCCCTTCTTCCTCCAGAATCAAAGGTACAAAATAAATACTTGGTACAGTCGGTAACGGGATGACTGCTTCCCGCTGAACATCGCAGAAAAGTGATATCTTCGCCCGGATATTTTCGGAAATAGGATAGTCACTCCGGCAAACTATGATATCCGGCTGTATACCAATCCGCCGCAATTCATTCACGCTGTGCTGGGTAGGTTTGGTCTTGATTTCCCTGGTACAGTTCAGGTAGGGCAGATAAGTCACATGCACATAAAGTACGTTATCCCTTCCTACATCATTACGCATCTGCCGGATAGCTTCCAGGAAGGGCTGCCCTTCGATATCACCAACTGTACCCCCTACTTCTACTATTACCACATCTGCCCCGGATTTACAGGCCAATTGTTTAAATCTATCCTTTATTTCGGTAGTCAGATGCGGTACAATCTGTATCGTGCCCCCCAGAAAATCTCCGTGTCTCTCTTTTGAAATCACCGACCGGTAAATCTGGCCTGAAGTAATATTTGATTCTGCCGTCAGCCCGATGTCTATGAAACGCTCGTAATTCCCCAGATCAAGGTCGGTTTCAGCCCCATCCTGAGTGACGAAGACTTCTCCATGCTGGTAAGGTGACATGGTACCTGGATCAACGTTAAGATAGGGATCCATCTTTAATACCGAGACTGAGATGTTTCGACTTTTCAGGATAGTGCCAATTGAGGCTACCGTGATACCCTTACCAACAGAGCTAACTACACCGCCGGTTACGAAGATATATTTCGACATATAAAAATACTATACCCTAACATATCGCCGATAGTTGCAGGGATTTCTTCAGTCTCGACTCGATTAAAAAGACCTAATCAAAGACCCAGTCATTGAGGATTGTTTTTCCAAGCTCAAGTAATTATAGGTAGTTTCAATCGCATTTGTCAAGATTTTGTACTCGTTCGGTACATTGGTGACACTTTAGCTCCTTTAAATATAGTTTTTCCAGGAATTGGAGAGGGGTAAGATAACCG
>Ga0078972_1003723_pt1 | contig 44522 bp, 64 predicted proteins | sample YelNatPaOPGAMG01_FD_67568 | JGI IMG/M metagenome (GOLD analysis project Ga0078972, IMG submission 67568) | Hot spring thermophilic microbial communities from Obsidian Pool, Yellowstone National Park, USA - OP-RAMG-01 (SPADES assembly) (version 2) | ecosystem: Environmental > Aquatic > Thermal...
GTTGGTTTTTTCTTTTTTTTTTTTTTTTTTTTTTTTTTTATTTTTTTATTTTTTTTTTTTGTTTCCTCTAGCATAAAGTAGAAATTTTCTTTAACATAAAGGAGATTTCTACTTTTGGTAGAGGAAACAATTCTTCAATAAGAGATTTATAAGCTCTTTTTGAAGAAGGTGACTTCTAATCTTCATAGAGGGCTCTTCTATGAAGATTAGAAGGTTTCCTCTCTCTCATTTATTAATTTATTAATAAATGTTTCTGTATTCTTTATTCTGTATAGTAGAGTATCTGGTAAGCCCACTTTACATGGATGCATTTTTACTTGCTTCTACCTCCTCATTGGCAATTTTCATAAAGAGTTTATAGTCGTCTGGATTGTCTGGAATAAAGAAAGCTACTCTACCTATCTCTTTTATTTTCTTCCAATACTGCTGCTTGGTTATTTCTCCATTCAGTAGCCGTTGTCGTTCATGTTCTTGTGCAAGGGTTGTATCAAATAAAAACTCACTTACACTTTTACCTTTAAGATAATTACGAATGTAGTTCCTGTACCTCTTGACCTTTTGCTTTATTGTTTCTTCTACTCTCTTCTTTCTTTCTGAGACAATGCTTCTGACGAAGCGTTTCCATAGCCCAAATAGTTGAAGTAACCTCCCGGTAAGTCTGTATAAATTGGTCTTAAATCTTCCATTAGGTAGTCTCCTTCTTACTACCTTTATTAATCCTAATTTTTCCATTCTTCTAATCATATTAGAAATATGAACTCTACTTCTTCCGCACTGTTTTGCGAGCCATGTTTCTGAAAAATACATAGTATCAAGGTAATATCTATCTTTTTCATCCTTATAAGTTCCCATTGCCAACATAATATGTATGATATGAATGCAAGTCAAGTTTAGCTGGTCTCTTATTTTTTTAGGAATTCTGGACATAACATCTGCAAATAATCTTTGCTTCGTAGGGTCCTCTGGACGATACATTGGAGTATCATTAAACTCAGATGTTTTTATATCGTATGTTTTCATATTATCTATACCTCCTTATAATCTTTTAAGTCAGCCCAAGACTGACCATATTTGCCATCACTTTTTACAGGATAGCCAACTTTGATTTTAAAATGTTTCTTGATATATTCCACAGCTCGCTCTTCCATACACTCCTTCAGCAATTTCATTGCCTTATCAATAACATTTTCTCTCGCAAGGAACATAACACTATCATGAATAAATAGGAAAGGATAAATAGATTTTACATTTTTCACCTCCTTCCAAAATAAATACATTCCTATTAAAGCTAAATCTGAGCTGAAACTCTGCACTGGAAAGTTTATTGCTTGTCTTTCTGCTTCTGCTCTCTGGTAGGGGTCATCACTATCTATATTTGGTAAGCGTCTAACTCTTCCCAATGGGCTTCTTATCTGCTTAAATTGTCTTACTATTCTCTTGCATTTTTCATGATACCTAACAAGAGCTGGGTAGCCTTCAAAAAATCTATTTCTTATTTGCTCTGCTTCTGCAAGAGAAAAATCTATACCATAATCATTCTTAGCTACGCCTCTGAAAGTAGATGGGCTACAACCGTAAATGAATCCAAAGTTAACTGCCTTAGCTGCCTGCCTCATTTCTTTGGTGATTGCTTCGGGTGCCATATTATTTATTATAGACGCAGTCAGCCTGTGTAAGTCAATTCCTTCTCTGAAAGCCTTGAGCATATTCTTTTCCTGAGCCAGCCAAGCTATAATCCTTAATTCCGACTGAGCCAAATCTCTGGCTCCTATTAAAAAGCCTTCTGGAGCTTCAAATATCTCTTTACATTTGTCTACATAAGGCACTCCTCTTTGTGGAATATTTTGCAGATTAGGTTTCATCATAGCTGTTCTTCCAGTAGAGGTTCTATATAGCACTGTATTTGGATGTATCTTACCATCCTTTATAAATTTCTCAATGCCTTCCAAGTATGTAGATATGAGCTTAGAAATCTTTTTCCACTTTATATAATCAGAAACCCATTCATTATTATATTGATTTAGATGTTCTTCTGCCAGAGAAGGTAATCCTGTTGGTGTATAGTCTTCTGGTTCAAGCTTCAGCCCTGCTTCACTATTGAATAAATAATCAATTATTATATTATTTCTTGTAAGACTTAAATTATCTTTATACTTTATTTGTAGAGCTATTGGCAGTCTGGATATAAGACTCTGCTCAAGTTTTATTTTTTCTTTTTGTAAGAATTGTTTATTCTCTATTAATTTTTCAGTATTTATTCTTATGCCTTTTATACCTATATCTGCAAGCATATCAGATATAGGTTGAGTAAAGTATCTCCAGTATCTGAATAATATTTCATCTCTCTTTAGTTTTCGCATAAGAACACTAAACGCCTTCATAGTAACTTCGCAGTCTTGGCAGTTATACTTTATTAAATCCTCCCTGCTCAGCTCCCATATCTTCTTACCTCTGCTTATATCCTTTATATTTCTTTCTTCTGTATAGATGTTTGCTATGTTCTCCAAGCTTATTTTCATGTTATCATCTATAAGGTTTGCTATATTGAATAAATCTATCACGCTTTTTGGAGTAGGAAATCCGTTCTTCAGCAGTATATATTCATCAACTGGTCTATTAGCTACAACGAAGGTTCTCCTACTGAATAAGGTAACAAGACTTTCCCTATCTCTTGGAGTCATCTCACTTACGATAGCTGTTCTGGCAAAGTTTTTACCACCTATACCTATGGCTATTAGATTTTCATTTTCATCCCATTCACAGTCCAAAGAAAATACTTTGCCTGCTCTCATGCCGTCTATGGTTGTAAATACATCATAATTTTTCTCTTTAACTACGGCTCCATTATTTAAATATTCTTTAAGATACAGCCAATCCTTAGCCCACAGCTTCCAGATTGAATTGTTTTCAGAAATTCCGCCTGTTCTTAAAATGTAAGAAGGATGAAACATACAATAAACTTCACAGTTAAATTCTTCTGATTTTAGTATTCTACCTCTGACCCTTGATATAGGATATTTTTTACCAAGTATCTGCAAGGTAGCTATTTCACCAAGACATACTATAATTCTTGGTTGAACCTTCTGTATGTCTTCTATTAGGAATGTTCTGCAGGATTGCAATGTTTCTCTAACAAAAGAGGATACTTTTTTGTCTTCTTTTCTTATCATGCACTTGGCAGCATTTGTTATAGCAACTTCATTCCTGTTAGTCTCCATAATATTAGTGAGGACTGTATTAAGCAACTGCCCGCTTTTCCCAATAAAAGGTATTTTATATTTTACTTCTTCCTCACCGGGGCTTTCTCCTATAATTAGAATATCGCTTTTATGAATAAGTCCATCTACTTTAATATTTCTGTTAATACATTTATCACAAGGATTTGAGTTCATCATAAATCTTTTTTACCTCCTCACACTTTTTTAGTTTTTCTATTAATTCTTTAGGAGGATTCTTACTGTTAAACAATTTTTCTAATTCATCATTAGAGTATAATTGTCTCAGCACTTTATCCAAGTCTGTAAGAAGCATTTCCTTTATCTTTATTTTCTCATAATCATCTCCATCACAATATTTATCAATCAATGTTTCAGATACAAATATAGAGTCTAAAGATTCTTTATACTTTTTTCTTTCATTAAAAGGAAATTTAATGGATATGGAATTTTCAGAGATATAGGTTTGGAGATGCCACCTTATACAGTGGTGCACAAAAGTTGACATGGAACTCCGCCCATCATATAAATCAATGGCTCTATTAATAGCTATATAAGATTCGCTGAATAGTTCCATTGTATCCATACTACTTCCCTTTTGATACTTAGTGGATAACTTTAGCCCTAAAGCTAAATAGTTATCCACTAATTTCCTTTTTACATCTTCATAGTTTAACTTATGTCTTTTTAGAAATAGTAGCTTCTTTATATACTTTCTTAATTCATATTTGGATAACCTAAGATTCTTTAAGTCTTGGTAGAATTTCATTCCAGAATAGGTCTGCTTCCATTATAATATAACTTTTCCCAGTTATACTGTTTGTAATTTGGAGAATAGGTATTTCATCTTTAGTGCAATGCTTCCTAACTGCTTCAAGCCAATTTCCAGCTACTATATGTTTTCTACTTTTAGTTATAATTTTAATTTTTTTGTTCTTGCACTGGATGGTTCCTATTATCCCGTAGCTTAATTTCCCAGATAACAAATCCACTGCTCTCCTCCTTTCTTATGACAAATAAAATTTCATCTTTGTTTAAATCTATACTATCAAAACTGTTTTTTATGTAGGAATTGATTCCAAGCACCTTCTTTACATAGGCAAATGTCTCCTTGTGTCTTATACCAGCACGCAGAGTTCCTTTTCTTACAACTTCTCTTAGTCTTTCTTCATTTACTTTTTTTACTTCAAATATTCCCTCATGAGGGATAAAGCTGTAAGACCTTAAATGCACTACCATCTTCTTCCTCCTTATTTTTAAGTATTGAATTATAATAGCATATCTTCCCCTCTTTTGTCAATTAATTATTAGTATAATTAACGGTTTGTAGAATAGGTATTGACAAAACCTTCTTGAAAATTATATAATTTATTATGGTAAGAGAATTAGTAGCTAAACCTATAAAGAATCCATCTAATTGGATGGAGTATGAAAGTAAACTCATAGCTAATGGCTATGAGGTAGATTATAAGCTTAAGAGTTTTTTTAAGAAGGTAGAGAAGCAACTCGGCAAGGATAAGATGAGGGTATTGCTTGCTGGAGTTGATATGTTTGATGACATCAGGATGGAATTTCCATATCTGAAGGCATCTATGGAGGGGTATCCTCATCCTTCTATGTTTCTGGTCAAGGAGGTCAGGAAGTATATATATAATAATATAAGGAATAAGCTGGAGAATATTCTGGATAAATTCCCATCAGATGAGAGAATTCTTAATTCCTGTATTGGCATTTATAAATATAGGAATAAAATAGAAGTAGAAAAACTAATAATGGAGGGATGTAATGAAAAAATTATTATTGGAACCTGCCGAACGGCAGAGAAAATGTGTGGAAGAAGAAAACCAGACTCTGAATTTTACAAATGGCTACACTCTGTTATTAAGCAAGCACAGCTTAGAAGTGGAGCTGATTTGTGAGATGTGTCCTTTCAAGGACGTTGAATGCAGTAACTGCCGAATAATTTTTTGTGGATAGTAATTAAATCGATTTAATTTCTGGAGGTGAAACAAATGAAGACTTTTTCAGAGCAATTAGATACTTATATTAGGGGAGCCTTCCCTCTCATCTACATATATTCTAATGAATATGACAGAGTTCTATCTGATTTATTCAATTATGTAGATGAGTTCAACTTAAATGTAGCTCCTCTTGTGCCGACAACGAGCACTTTAGGGAAGGGGCTTAGTATTTATATTTATAATTCTGGTTACGGCTTGTCTATAAACAATAATTATATTTCTGGCACTATGGAGCTGGAAGAAACTCTCAAATACATTCTGGATAATAATATAGTAGGTATATTTGTAATAAACAATCTACATCTAATATGGGAAAATCATTTTGCTAAATACAGAATTTATGATTTACTTTATGATATTTATCAGAATGGTAAAGTGAACCATCAACATATTATAGGTATAGGAACTGGCGAGCTGCCTCCAGAAGTTCAGCACTATTTTGTAACTATTGATTATAAACTCCCAACTCAGAATGAAATCAAAGAGGAAGTGATTGCCTTTCTTACTAATTATAATGTTAAAGCTACTAAGAAAGAAGTTGATGCTATATCTTCTATTTGTTCTGGAATGACCATTGCTGAAATACAAGGCTCCTTATCCATTGCTTTAGTGAATGAGGAAGATGGAATTGACTTAGAAATACTGAAACAGGAAAAAGCTAAGATGGTGCGTAAATCAGGGCTGTTAGAATGGATAAGAGATACTGAGACAATTAATGAAGTTGGTGGGCTGGAGTATCTGAAAGAATGGTTTACAAGAATAGCCTTTGTTTATAGAAATCTATCTAAAGCTGTAAAGTATGGATTAAAGACACCAAAGGGGTGCCTCATAACAGGTATTCCCGGTACTGGTAAAACTCTATCAGCTAAAGCCATAGCTTCTCTGTTTGGAGTTCCATTATTCAGACTTGATGTAGGTAGATTATTCTCCTCACTTGTTGGAGAGACTGAAAAGAATACAAGAGAGTTATTCAAATTAGTAGAAGCGGTAAGTCCTGCGGTTATTCTTGTAGATGAGATAGAGAAGGCTTTTGCAGGATTAGAATCCTCCTCTTCTTCTGATAGTGGAGTTACAGCAAGACTCATAGGCTCCTTCTTGTATTTTATGCAAGAAAAAAAGGCTCCATCTTTCTTTGTTTGCACCTCTAATGATATTACTAAACTTCCGCCTGAAATGCTTAGAAAAGGAAGATTTGATGAGATATGGTATGTAGGGTTGCCTAATGCTACTGAAAGAGATTCTATATGGAGAATACATCTACGGAAGACTGGGAGAAATCCAGATAAGTATAAAATTAATGATTTTGTAAATCTCACTGAAGGATTTACTGGTTCAGAAATAGAAGCTGTTATTCAGGAGGCTCTGTGTAATTGCTTTTATTCCCAGAAGGATTTGGATAGCTCTGAGTTAATTAAGGTAATAAATAAGACTACTCCATTGTCTAAATTAGAAGCTCCAAAAATTAAAGCTCTGGAGGAGTGGGCTGTCAAATTCAGGGTTAGAAGAGCCAATATGCAAGATGCTGTAACACAGCAGAAAAGGGCAATTATTAGGGGGAGTTGACAAAGACTTCCCTAATTTGCTATAATAAAATTATAAATCAAAGGAGGCTAAAATGAAAGCAAAAAAGGTGAATTTTACAATGCCTAAAAGAGACGACAGAGTTGCATTAGATTTTCTACAACAGGATGTTGAATTGCATTATAATCTTAAAAATATCACACCAAACATAATTCAAATATTGGACTGTTTAAACGCAATCACTGGTAGAATCACTGATGACTGTGGTGAGTGTCATCTCTTTAACGAATGCACTGCCATAATGGCATCATTGGCTATTGTTCCCATTGTTATTACCTACTTGGAGAGAGTAGGAGTAGACGATGGGATAATACAATAAGGAGGTGTAAAATGAGAGCAAAGGTATTAAGAAGAGAAGAAAGAGTATTGGAGCATACTGCTCAGCCTATCCCTTTGCTTATTGATGCTCTTGGTTCTATTAGAGACGAGATTAAAAAGCTGGAAGCAGAGGCAGATGTAATAAGGAAAAAGCTTGACAACTTAGAAGAAGGAAAGTATGATGGAAGGAGATATACACTTACTGTAACTCAGAATACACTAATTTCTGAGGTGGATAAGAAGGCTCTTCTTAAAAAGCTTGGACCACAGAAGTTCCTTGAAGTTGTGTCTGTTTCAATAGAGAAGCTCAAGGAATATGTTGCTCCTAAGGATATTGAGGAAGTAGTTAAAGCTACCAAGACGATAAAAAGATTTTCCGTAAAGGAGAAAAAGGATGATAGCCGTTAAGATGATGACAGGTGAAAAATCCGTAGAGCGTTTTGGGCTAGTATCCTTCTATATCTTCCATGTAAGAAATGATGGAATGGAAGAATCTCTGTTTAAATGTCCTATCTATGATAGGGCTTCCTCTAAAAAGGAAGATAAAAGACAGAGATTCTTCATTCTTGAAGGGAGAATGAAAGAAGGAACTATGCTAAAACTTGTGTCAAGATACTCTACATTTGGTAAACCTACTGAATACAATGAAATGTATATCAGACTTAGTGATAAAGCTAATAAAATACGAATTACTGGAATTCAGGAGGTAGGGTATTTTGAAGGAAACGCTGAAGTTATAAAGGGAAATCTTCCAATTGAGGTTATTCAGAATGTTACGAAAATTAGAGATATAATCAGGAGGACAAAATGAGTGAACTTAGAACTATTAAAATTCCAATAGACACTTCTTTATTAAAAGAAGTAGCACATGAATTAAATTGGGAAATAAAAGAAAATGTTCCAATCTATGGGTTTGCTACAAAGAACTTTATAGGAGAAGTTGTGTTAAAACCACGAACTTCTCCAGATATTGGAGTAGTGAAAGGCAAACTTGTATATGACAGCACCGCCCACAAGAATGCAGAGCTTCTTATGAAAAAATATTACTACTACCTATTAAGAAAGAAAGGGCTCAATGTTCATATGATTGAAAATGATTCTTATGTTATGTATGCAATTAAATCGATTTAATTCGGGGGTTATTATGATATTTGTAAAATTGAATAAGAAAACATTGGAGCTTGTTTTGGATGCAGAAGGTTATATAAATATGGAATGTATTAAAGACTTAGACAAAATAACACAAATTTTAAAGGCAGAAGTAGTAAACAGAAGATTAAAAACAGTAAAAGACAATCAAGTATATAGGAGGCAAAAATGAAACAAAAACAAATTACTAAGACACAGGCACCACAACCGGACAACACTGAAAAACTAAGAGCTTTATTAAGAAGAGAGTCTGAGACTTGGTATGATATCGCCACAGTAGCATACGAAATCTATTCTTCTCAAGAGTGGAAAGCCAAAGGATATGAGTCTTGCAAAGATTATGTAAAAGCAGAGCTTGCTCCAGCTGGACTGTCTTATGAGATGTTCATGTATAGGGTAAAGATGGGGCAGGCAATTGAGACCTATGCAATTTCTAAAGACGAATTAATAGGTATTGGCTGGACAAAGTTCAAAGAAGTAGCTTCTCTTTTATTAACTGAAAACTTCCCTGTTGAATCCTTACAATCTACACTTGATACAGCCAGACAATTGAGCAGAGAGGAATTACAAGACTATGTAAGAAAAGAAAAAGTAAAACATGTTAAGGGCGAGGAGATTGAGAAGATACTCACTCTTAAATTCAAGTTACTTGATGAGCAAGCTGAGATAGTTAAAGAAGCTCTACATATTGCTCAGGAGTTATCCCTTTCAGATAACTTGAATGTAGCTTTGACTTATATATGTTCAGACTTTGTTATGAATCATGCGACTGACAATGATATCATTGAGGCTCTTCGTTCAGAAGTACTGAAGAAGAGTAAAGAGATACCTCAGGTAAGCAAGAAAAGGATAAAAGCCTAATGTTAGCTGGGCTGTGTTTACTGCATAAAATACTTCTTGATAAAGATATAGAAGCTCTAAGTAGGGTTCCTGATGACCAGCTTACTGAGGAGGAGTATTGTGAATATAATAGGATACGGAAATTCTTGAGGAAATATAAAAGTCTACCTCCTCCAACAATAGAACCTGAGGGATTTCAGGATTATCCAGTAGATTGGTGGCTTGAAGTTATATATGAAAGAACTATACAGAATGTGATACTTGAATTTAAGGAAATGCCTTTTGATAACCCAGCTCAGGATTTGGCTAAGCTGTATAAGCGACTGACTAAGCTATTGTCTGAAGGAAATAAAGAGTATGTGATTAAGCCTGATGAGATAATAAGCAGGGCTAAATCCATTATACAGGAGGCAAGAAAAAAGAAACTTGCTGGAATAATGGGATATCCAACAGGGTATCCCATTATTGACAATCTAACAGGGGGATATTTACCTACTGATATATTTGTATATGTTGCCAGAACAAAGATGGGAAAAACAATGTATATGCTTAATTCAATGAATAAATTATTGGATGCCGTTCCTTGTATGTTTGTATCACTTGAAATGGGAGAACGGCAGATACTTATGAGATTATTAGGACTGAGATTTAAGAGTAATGTATTTACAGACCAGAAGAGAATAATAAGCTCATTTGTAGAAAAGAAGCTGGAAAAGCTGAAATTGAATTTATACTATGTAAACGGTGCGGGACTTAAGAACTTACTGGAGTTATACTCATTGATTAAGGTTTATGAACCTGCTGTTGTTTTTGTTGATGGTGCTTATCTGCTTAAATATGGGCAGAAGTTTAATTCAGAATGGGAGAAGGCAAAGGCTATTGTTGAAGAGTTAAAGCAAATAGCAATGAAGACAAAAACATCAATAGTCTGCTCCTATCAGATGAACAGAAGTGCATCTTCTGCAAAGGAACCTGATTTACAACATATTGCTTTATCAGATGCAATAGGGCAGATAGCATCAGTAGTTGTAGCAATTACTCCAGATAATACTGGAGTATCAAGAATTATGCATCTGATTGCAAATAGGGAGGGGATATCAGATGTCAGAATTCCAGTGAATTGGGATTGGGCAAATATGAATTTTGACCAGCTGGAAATGACATCTAATACTGAAGAGGAAGAAGGATTAGTAGAAGAATTTGAAGATTTATTGGAGGAGACTTATGAACAAGATTGAAAGATATAATAAATACCCCGAGGCAAGGAACAGACTTGCCAAATGTGTACGAATTTTATCTTATATTGTAAAGGAAGAGGATTTGATGAAGCTCGCTCCTATGGATATAGAGACGACAGTTTTTAAAATGCTGACTTCAAATGATGAAATCGTAGAAAATTATTTTAGAACAAATGGTATAAAGTATGATAACCAATGCAAACGAATAAAATTAAAGAGTTGATAAGTCTATTCTTAAAAAGACCTTCAAAAGAAACAGGAGAAGGCTGGGTTATGTGTTCTTGCCCCTTTGCAACATGGACTCATACTGGAGGAGATGACAGCAGATATTCGTTTGGTATCTCTACATCAGGAGGTTATAATTGTTTTACCTGCGGAAAACATGGCTCTATTCTTTCTTTACCTAAAGAGATAGCTCGGTATTGGCACATTAATCCATTACCTATGGAAGAGTTTATAAAGGAACACATCGGCAATTATACAGAGACTACAAGTGAAATCAGATTAACTGAAATTCCAGCTGAGGTGATTGAAGTTTACCCATATGCTCCATCTATTCTACATCTTACTCCTCAGGATGTAATTAAATGGAACATCAGGTATGATGAAAGTAATTCGTGTCTGTTTTTTCCTGTGTATCATGAAGGTAAAATAATAGCAATAAAGGTGAGGAAGCTGCCCAAAGTTTTCTATTTTCTTGGTTCTAATACGAATTTCAAAAGAGCTGGTATCTGGTATGGAGAACAGTTTAAAAAGACTGATGCTATCTTTCTTGTAGAGGGAGAAAGAGACGCAATATTACTTGGTAGGTATGTAACAGTGTGGGCTTCTCTTGGAGAACCTACAACTGCTCAACTATCTACTATTAGAAAATTAAACAGAAAGGTGGTGTTGTTCTTTGATAATGATGAGACAGGTAAAAGGATAAGGCAGAAGGCTAAAAGGCAATTATTGAACTTTCTACCATTGTATTATGTCTCTAACTATTGTGGCTGTAAAGACCCAGCCGAAATAGTAGAGAAGGGAAAAATCAAACAAGCATTAAAATCAATTAAAAAGGAGGTTTTATAATGAGCAGTTGGTTTAAAAAGGGAGATGAAGCAAGAAAGGCATTAGAAGAAAGAGAGAAGTTACAGCAACAAATGAAGGAGAAGAATTATGTGAAGTTCTACCTTAAACCAGATATGGAGGCTTCGGTTATTTTTGTAGATGATGAAGGTTTTTGGTGTGAGACTCATACAGTTAAAACAGGAGCTGGATTTAGAACAGTAACCTGCTCAGCTGGCATGAAGCCATGTCCAATTTGTATGCAATTGGGAGACAGACCACAGGGAGTTTTGTGCTACACAGTAATTGATTTACGCCCATATGTTAAAAAGGATGGAACGGTGGTTAAGTTTACAAAAAGTTTATTAATGGCAAAGAGAACACTTGCAAAACAGCTTGATGATTATAAGAAAAAGTTTGGCTCCCTTGTTGGAGTAAAGTTTATATTAAAACGCTATACTGACAAGGATGCAGCATGCGGGATTGTTAAAGAGGTGGTAGAGGGAAAAAGATTTAATCTATTAGGCTTAGGGAAAGAGTATGCTGTTCCTTACGATTATGAGAAAGTTCTTGCTCCGCCCACAGATGAAGAATTGAAGTATATGGGATTTCATGTAGCTCCAAGTGTTTCTGATATAACCTCTGATACTGTGATAGAAGAGGATATTATTGAAGACGATGTAACTGAGGATGAAGAAGAGATAATTCCTGATGATGAAGCAGTTGTAGAAAATACAGATTCTGAGGAACAAGATGAAATAGATATTGATGGTATGCTTAATGATTTAGTTGATGAAGAGGAGCCTGCTTCAGATAAACAACCGTCTCTTTTTCCAGACACTGATAAAACAAAAAAGAGCAGAACCAAAAAGAAATGAAGATACATTGTGTAAAACATATGGCATTAGTTTCTGGGTATCCTGAGGATATCTTCAAAAAGCTTACTATCAAAAATACATATACCAATAAAGAGGTATATGCTTATGATTTTGCTGAAGAAGATAAGCTCTGGATACCCAGAGCTTTAATTAAGCGTCAGCCTGATGATGCTGGATGGAAGACAATAGATATTAAGGCAAAAAATTATGAGCTATATCCATACCAGAAGATATTGGTTGATAATTTTCTAAAGGCAAATACTTCTGGAATTATACAAGCTGGAACAGGAACAGGCAAAACTATTATTGGAATTGATTTAATTATTAAGCTTGGGCTTAAAGCTTTAGTGATTGTGCCTACTACTCAAATATTTAAACAATGGGTTAGCAAGATAGAGGAACTATGTGGTTTTCATCCTTCTGTTATCTATCAGCATACTTGCAAATATGATAAGCCTATTACTGTTGCAATGCTTCATACTCTTGCCTTCGGGAAGTATATTGATAGAGATGCTATTTATAAAGAATTTGGAACTGTCATATATGATGAAGTTCATCGGATGGGAGCTGAGCATTTTCATACGGTTATAAAATATTTCTGGGATAAATATAGAATAGGATTATCAGGCACAGTGGAAAGACGAGACGGCTTCACACCTTTATTTAAATACCACATTGGTGATATTGTAGTTGATTACAGCAAAGTTAGAGTAACCCCTGAGGTTATTGTAGTTAATTATTATGACATTGACTCTTCTTGTAAAGGCTGTTATTCATATGGTGATTTCTTGATATCCAAATACTATAACAAGATTACAAATCTCTTATATAGGAATGCTTTAATTCTTGGATTGATATTGCAGAGCTACAGAAAAGGTAGAAGGACTCTTGTGCTTACAGACAGATTGAAGCATGTTAGTATCCTGCGTGATATGGCTATTAAATATATAAAAGGCAAAAAACTAGGACGCTTTACCTACAAGTTTAAAGATATGACAAGACAAGTAATAATAGGAACTTATGGTTCGGCTTCTACTGGGTTAGATATTCCAGACCTTGACTGTCTTATATTTGCTATGCCAAGAGTTGATGTACGACAAGCAATAGGCAGGATACTCAGACCAAAGAGAAAAGTGCCTATTGTGATAGATATTGTAGACAAATCTTCTGTGATTATGAACAAGTTTTTCAAAGTAAGATTAAGCATCTATCAAAAACTTGGATGCAAAATTCATTACATAAATATTATGCGGGAGGATGTAGATGCCTTTGTCAAACGAGAAGTGGGAAAAATACAGGAATACAATTCTTTACAAGAGGAAGCTTAAATATTTAAATAATGAAAGTTATCGCAATGGTTTATTAATCGCAGTACAGAAAAGGAAATTTTTAAATAGATTTTTTAAACAAATGGAGGTGTTCTATGAACAAAACAATGACAATTCCTAATGTAACTTTATCTGTTGGAGCAACTATAAATATCGGCAATTATCAGTCTGTTAGAGTTGGGCTGTCAATGTCATTGCCTGTGAGCAAAAATTTTAAAACCACAGTCAAGGCATTGCAAAAGGAGATGGATAAACAACTTAAGGAGTGCATTGACCACTACACAGATGTTATAAATGAAATAATTGGAACCCAACTAACAATGGAGGAAATCCATGAAGATAGCCTTGATGAAATATAAAGAACTCCAATATGTAAATAGGATACCAAGCTATATTTATAGTTTTGATTATCTTACAAAGGGTGGAATTCCAGAGGGCAGATTTACTCTGTTCTTTGGAGACAAATCTACTGGTAAATCTACTCTCTCACTGAGATTGGCTAAGAGTTTTCTTGATGCTAATCCAGATAGAAATGTAGTATATGTTGACTTTGAGCAAGCATTTGATAGAGCTTGGTGTGAGGCTATTGTAGGAGATACAGATAGATTTTATATAGTTCAGCCCAGCTATGCAGAAGAAGGAATAGAACTGTTAATGGAATTAACTGAAAAGCCCGAGCATGGTTTCTATATAATAGACAGCCTTGCTATGGTTATACCTATGAAAGAAGCTGAAGCTCCGGCTGACTCTTCATTAGTAGGCGTTTCAGCAAAAGCAGTGAGTAGCTTACTTAGAAAGATGGTGCCTAATGTCTCCAAACAAAACAGGAATGGAAATCCTGTAACTGTGCTTTTGATTAATCAAGTAAGAGTAAATATAGGTGGTTATTTTTCTGGATATACAAAGCCCGGTGGTAAATTACAAGACGCTCTTGCTGCTCTGGAAATAAGATTTTATGTAAAAGAATATGCAAAAGGACAAGAAACTCCAAATAAAGTTACTTATGCTTTTGTTATAGAAAAGAATAAAGTAGGTGGAATTCCAAAGGTAGTAGGGGAGTATACGATGGCTCTTGTCAATCAGGGATTTTATAAGGCTGGTGATGTTATGGATGAGCTGGCAATTTTTAATAAGTTAGTTGAGATAGGAAAGATAGATAAAGAGAACATAAAATTTGCAGATAAGACTTATAAAAATAGAAAAGAGTTTTTAACTGAGCTGTATAGAAATAAGGCTTTAAAATTGGAGGCTATTCATACTATTATAAAGGAGGCTGTATGGTTATCGGATGTATAAGATGTGGAAAACAAATACAGATAAGAGATGTGATAGGGCTATCCTATACACCACCTGTGTGTAGTGAACCTTGCTTTGTTGACTATATAAAAACTTTTACTCCGAATAAAGATATTGTGTATGAACACTTTAGTAAGGATATAAAACCATTTCGCAGTAAGTGGGAGGAGCTGGTTTATTATAAATTAAAAGAGTTATTTGGTAATGTGCTGTATGAACCTTTTATTTTAGAAAGAGCGTATGTGCCTGATTTTTATCTGCCAGACCATAATGTATTTTTGGAGGTTAAAGGAAAGTGGACTTCTTATACAAAATTTGTGACGATGGCACAGAAGTATCCTATTATTTTATTAAATAGGGGTGTTCTTAAAAGGCTAAAATGGATACATTAGAAAGACTGCCAGACATAATTTCAAGAGTTATAGAGGCTTATTCTTATGATTTAAGACATAGGAATAAGCCTCTCAATAAAAAGAAAATGACTAAGCTTCATGCAAGGGCTCTTCTTACCTTAATCAGAGATTGCACCGACAGGATTGAAGCTATTGTTGATTATGATGAAGGCTTTAAACATATTTTTATTCCGCATTTGATTGATGCATTAGATAGTTTAGTAAATGTAATAACTATGTGTGAGCATTATAGAAGGGAGGATGATATTGAGCAAGCACTTGACAGAGCAATTGATGACACGGATATACAAGAATTTAAGGAGGAATAGAGGTAGAAAACCCTCTATCACTGATATCCATGCAACTGATGTATTAAAAATTTGTTTGAGAGAAAAGCTAATCCTCTATCAAAAGGGATTACTTAAAGGTAACAATATTTATATAAGCGATGGTAGATATGTGACTTTCATGATAGGCAACAAAATTGAGGATATTATTTTGGAATTAATAGAAGGCACCAAGCCGCCTGCTATGGGATTAAAGATAGGAGACTTACGCCTTATTGGTTCACCTGATGGCATTATTACTTTAGATGGGGAAAAATATATTGTAGAATGCAAAAGTATAAATAGGGAAGCATTCAACAGCCTTGTGAAACCAGTGCCTACTCATCTATACCAGCTATCATTTTATTGTTGGATTTCTGAAAAACTGAAACTGGATTATGATTATAAAACTGGCATAATAATATACATGGCAAAAGAAGAAGTCAAAGACCCAATAAAGCTCTTTGTAGCAGAGAGGGATAGTTATGTATGCAATATTTATGAGCAGACTTTGAAAAGCTTAAAACGCTTTGTAAAGTATGGAGAATTACCAAAGCGAATATGTGCTAATGTCAGCACTCAGTTTGCAAAAACCTGCGTAGTAAAGGAGGAATGCTTTGCTATTAAAGAAAGATATTCTTGATTTAGTAGAAAAGGAATTATTTCTAAGACAGCTTAAGAAAAAAGAAAGGCAGTTTGTTGAAACATACTTAACAGTCTTTGATTTAAAGAAGACTTGCCAGCTTTGTGGTATGAGATACTTAAGAGGATTTGAGTGGCTCCAGAAACCTCATATTCAACAGGCAATAGAATACGGGCAGGAGCTTATTTCAAGGAGAAACAGAATAACACAGGATTATTTTGTTACCAAGCTTAAAGAAATCGTAGAGGATACAAGAACTAAGCCGTCTGATAAAATCTCAGCTTTGGGGCTTCTTGCCAGAGTTACGGGGCATATAAAAGATACTGCTCCAGAGCAAAAGCAGTTAGTTGTTTTACGGCAAGTATCTGCCGATAATGGAACCATTGAAGTGTCATCATCTGATAAGGATATTGAGTAAAACCAGAGGTTTATATGGCGGAGAAATTAAATCGATTTAATTTCTCTAACGGCATATTAGCCGTCTTTTATCAAATCAGCCATCTTTTATCCAATAAAATCCACAGCCTACCTCCTCCAAAATTTCTCCACTTCACAAATATGGCAGAGGCTGTCTTTGACAGTTTGAAAAAATAAAAAAGGAGGTTTCAAATGGGTTATTATTCTTATTTCATGTTCCGTATTAAAAACGGAACAAAAGTTGATAAGGAAAAGGCTAAGAAGTTGGAGCAGTTCTTCAAGGATGAGAACAATTACGAATATGTAAGTGGATTCTATGGGGTAGTTCTTGAAACGAAAGATGATGGTGTTCTGGAAGATATAAGGATTGAAGAATATTACTCCAAATTCAGTGATGATGAATTATTTGCCAAATCATTATCAGAAGTTCTTGTTTCAGGAGAAGTTGACCTAATGTTCAGTGGGGAAGATGGTATAAGCTGGGGCTACAAGGTAACTCCGAACAAAGTAATTGAGATGATGAGCGTCTTTCTTACGATGGAAGAGATAAAGAAAGTAGAAAGATTTTTAGGAAGAACGCTATTTTATATGGTTTGGTAGAAAGGAGGTAACTAATATGTCACACAGCAGAGTTTTTTGTATGGTAAGGGATATAAAGAACACAGAGGAGGTTGAGAATGCACTTGCAGTTGATGCAATAGATGTGGTTGAGGCTATTCGTGGTTGTGACTATGCAGATGATAGGCTGGAAGAAGGAGAAGCATTCGTGCAAGAAGATGTTGACTGGCTCGCCGATTGGATTGGTATAGACGGAAAAGTTGGAGCAGAAAGTGAACCGTTAATCAAGCCTAAGAAAATAGAAATAAACGGAGAAAAGTATGCCTATTGGGCTATTCCCACAAGTAAGCTAAAAGCTACTATTGAAAAAGAAATGAAAAAAAGAGTCGCCCTAATAAAGAACGAACTGGAGCAACCCCATCCTAATTTAATAGAGATAGCCTATGATGCTTACTTGAGGAAAGACTTTTATTTTTATATGCCCGATTGGGGCTTTCTAAATGAAGTAGACTTATACGAATATGTGTTAAACAATTCTAATTATAGATATGAGCATTTCTATGTTGTAAAGACAATTGACTATCATTTCTAATTAAGCCCTCATAAAACAGCCCTCCAAAAACAGCCGAATAGATTGAGCCTATTCAGTCTATTCGGCTATCTTTTATCATCTATCCTATATTTCGTCCTTCGTATATCGCCTTTTTTCGTTTTAATCATATCGTTAATCGTTAGTTTCTCCACTTCACAAGTAGGGCAAAGCCTGTCTTTGACAGGTAAAAAACGAAATAATTTGGAGGTAGTTAAGATGTTACATGAAGTAGAGTTCAAAACTTATGGAGAATTAACAGTGGAAGAGGAAGTTATACGAGAAGGAGTGGCGGAATTCGTAGCGGAAGCGGTGAAAATGATGAAGTTGCCTGTGGTAGACGAGCGTTTTATTAAACAAGAAGTATTGAAGAGCATCGCAAGCATAGACCTTTCATCCTTCGTTATGAAGGATGGAAGGAAAATAACCAAACGGTTGTGGGGAGCTATAACAAGGGAAGTTCCTTTGGTAGCTTCCCTGAACAAGGAACGAAATGACGCTATTTATAATGTATTTTGTGCTATCGTGCGGAAGTATTACGCACCGATAGACAGTTTTGTAGCACAGGTGCGTGATGCGTTAGACCTAAATTTGGGAGTATGGAATGACAGTTACTCCTGCTTCCGTGACGGAAAAGAAAGGAGTTTTACTCCTTTCTTTTTCCATAAGAACGGAATAATGTTACTAACTATCAATCAGAGCCGTGCTTGGCTCTGGGAGATAGATAACGAAACCATATGTGTTTTTAACGCATATGGGAGAGATATTTCTAACAACTCTGATAGAGCCCTAATCGCAGAGGCGGTTAGAAGACTCTACGGGTGGGCAAGATGCAAATACAAGTATATAGAGTGCTACTCTGGCATTCTATATATAAATAACGATAGGGCACTTGTCATTTCGTTTGGAGACAAGTTGCCTAATAAAATTGATATGGATTTATATGAATTCATCTGCCCGTTCTGTGGACGGATAGCCAGATTAAACGATTTTGTCGCACTTAATAGTGACAGTTATTCGTTTTTCTGGGTGTATAATGGACATGAAGCAGAAGGTCGCACGGTTTTAATGTGCGAACGCTGTTATGATGATGGTGTTGCGGATGAGCTGTGCACCGAACAGTTCTACTATTGTTACCGCTGTGACGAAAGACTGTATGAAAGCGAAGCATACTTCGTGAACGGAGAGGTATACTGCGAAGGATGCTTTGACAATTTATTTTTCTATTGTTCGGAATGTGGAGAACCTTCTCCACGAGATGAAGCATATGAAACGTGCAATGGGGACTTGGTATGCTCCTATTGTTCGGAGCATTATTATACAGAATGTGACAGGTGCCACCTTCTTGTAAAAGATGATGACGCACGCTATATAAACGATGATGAATGTTACTGCCCCGATTGCTACTATGAAGAAACCAGAGAAAGGAGACTTAACGATGAATACATTGAAGAATAAATTAGTAACCTTGATTACCGATATAGATGTATCGGTAATCTTATACTTATACGGGGTGAAGGCACAGCCCCGTTTTGAAAAAAGCCGAATTTTATACAGAAACGTGCCATATCATATAGCTAAAAAGATAAAAGATGCCCTTTCGGGACATCTCGTAAAAATACGATATAGGAGAAATAAACATGATAAATGTTAGTGATTTCATAGAAATTTTAAGATTATCAGATACTGAACTGTTCCAGTATCTGATAGAAAACAATAGAAACGCTATTGTTGGAGACAACTTTATCCTTTATTTTAAGGATAAACGATATCCAACATTGGTAGCACATATTGACACGGTGCATAAGGAGACACCAAAGAACATACTCTGGAATGACCGCTATATGTGGTCTCCCGAAGGAATTGGAGGAGACGATAGATGCGGAGTTTACGCTTTACTTCAACTTCAGCACCTATCAAGCGTGAATTTATTGTTTACTAACGGTGAAGAAATTGGTGGAGTTGGTGCGATGGAAGCCTGTGATTGTGAGATATTGAGTAGCACTCCATACTTCATAGAGTTAGACAGGCGTGGCACCGATGCCGTTTTCTATAACGATGAATTGCTTTCCCGTGATAAACGGGTAAGGCAGTTCGTCAAGTGCATAAAGAAATTCTTCAAGATAGGCACGGGTTCATTTTCTGATATTTCCATTATTGGTGAATATTTCCAAGTAGCATCGGTAAATCTTGGAATAGGCTTTCACCGAGAACACACGCTCGGTGAATATATAGATTTAAAAGAGATGAAGTATACGATATCAGTTGTGCCTGAACTGATATCGTTGATAAATAAGGAGACAAAAGGCAAAAAGATAAAACATAAGAGCAGTTTCTGGTATAGAACATGGAGCAATCGTGGCTTTCATTGCTACGATTGCACAAGTTGGGATTGCGATAATTGTAAATATCGCAATTCCATTTACTATTAAGTAAGCCGAATTAAACCGATTTAATTCACAATAGCGTCAGAATATTGACACCTAAAATTCAAAAACGATAGGGGTAAACTTGCAAAAATCGTCAATATTCTGACGCTATTGTGAATTAAATCGGTTTAATTTCTATCCAGCCTATCGTTAAAATCCCGCCTATTGTTAGCCTATCGTTACAGTCTGCCGAATTCATACCTATCGTGCCGAATTCCTTATCGTGTAAACTATCGTTAATAATAACAATACACACTAATAATATATTAAAGATATATTATTAGTGTATATTATCAGTGTAAATTCAATCGTTCCAAATTAAATCGGTTTAATTCATTGCCTATCGTTATACTTCTATCTTCAATCGTGCCGAATTCTCGCCTATCGTTGTAGCCTATCGTTACAGCCTTTTTTGCCCACGATTATAACGATAATCTATCGTGTATCTTTTAACCGTGTCGTGCCGTGTGCGGGAGCAAAAAAATATCTTTTATTAGCCTTCTTTTGTCCACACACGATATGCACGCATAGATTTACTGCTCTGGAGCGGTGAAGTTTCTGAACTTCACATAGAGGTTGACTGCCATTGGCAGTTAGAATAAAAATTTGGGGGTAAGAAAATGAGTAACAAGAAACAGTATGATTATGGGGAGTTATTTAGTAAACTGCTTACAGCAGTAAAACAAAGAGACACAAGTAGAAAGTTAGATTGTCTATTTTTATTGGAGTATATTCAAGTAAAGATAGACAATCAAATTCAAAGCTTGCGTGTAGTTGATGTTTTCAAGAAGTTTAATGTTGCAATCCCTGCAAATGCAATCGGCTACTCCAAAAATGGGGTAATCATGTTGTTTTCAGAAAAATCACAACCACAAAAAACAGAAAAAAAGAAACCAAAGAATGTTGCAGAATTATAAGAGGGGCGGAAGCCCCTCTCAATTTTTTTAATTTTCTTTTAACCGTGTTACCCCTGCCTTGTTTTCAAAAAATTGAGCCTTCACGAATTAAATCGGTTTAATTTCTCTTACTATGAATTTTTATTATAAGCTTCAGCCTTCGGCTTAGTTATGCAGCCGTAGTCTGCCTTTGTATTTATACACCAGTAGGTGGGAACACGGAGGGGAGTTTATTAGCTAGCCTTTGCCTTTTCCTATGACCCATCTATAAATGGGAGAGGTTTTTTATAATCTATTATAAACGGAAGGAGTCTTTTATAAATAGAGGGTGCTTTTATAAGTTAGGAGCTTTATAAACTGGGGTGCCGCTGTAAATAGAGGGTGCTCTTATAAGTAAGAGATGTTTATATAAGTAGTTCAAAAAGATGGTGCTTTTTTAATTTGTCTGCAGGGGCAAGGCTCTTCATCTGCAGCAGCGGAGGCTGGTATGAAAACATATATTTATATTGTATCATGTAGGCTATGAAAAAGTAAATAGGTGGTTATACCTTATATATTATATATAGGTAGGTGGGAAAGGGGCGGGGGGTTCTTAGTCTGCAGAGGTGGTAATTTTACCCGAAGCTACTTATATTATAACATATAAGGTGGGAGAAATTAAATCGATTTAATTCGGCTTGTATTTGGATTGTGCTGGGAAAGGGCGGGCTTATACCTTTATATATTATATAGAGAAATTAAATCGATTTAATTCGGCTTGTGTAATAATTGTATATAAAACTTGACAAAAAGTGCTATTTTGTTATATAATTTTTATCAGAAAGGAGGTGATTTTTTATATGATTAGGTTAAAAGATTTTGCCAGAAGAAAAGGAGTGTCTTATATGACTGCTTGGAGGTGGTGGAAACAGGGGCTGATTAAGGGAGAAAGAATAGGCTCCCTTATTTATGTTGAAGATACTGATGAATTCTCTATGATACTTGATTATAGAATCAAGGAATTAGCCGAGCAGTATGGTATCAATTATTCTACTGCAAAAGCTATTTATGACAGAGGCTTTTCTGATGGATTTAGATGTAGTTAACAGAGCAGGTGAAGTAGTGGATGAGGGAGTTTATATTGGGCAGGATGAAAACTTCTATATTATAAAGGTAATGTCTCTGTCTAAAGACGTATTATACGAAAATGAATTAAAGTTTATGAAACAATATTTTTCTTTAATTAAGGAGGGTTCATGGGAATTGGTGTAACAATAGCTAACATGATTTTAGATATTTTAGCCGATTATCCAGAAGGCATAAGATGTAATGAAGTATATGACATGCTTGTTGAAAAGGGATATCCTTATGATTCTATAAGAATGGCGGCTTACAGACATCTGAAGGATAAAATGATTAGAATTCCTTTAAGAGATGGATATAAATTTGATGGCTGGTTATGGAAGTTGAAAAAAGATGGAGAAGTAATTGACAAGAGATTTAAGCATGGTAATCGTAGCATCTGCAGACCAGATTATATTTCATTAGCAGATAAAGTAAGCAGCCAGCTATTGGAGCAGACATTTGACAGCACTGTTCATTTATGCTGTGGTTGTATGAATTTTATCTATGATGGCGGTTTTGCCTACTGTGAGGCTGAGCATTTGGGAGGACAGGCATTTGATATAGATAAGATAAGGAAAGAAATCACTTCCGATATTGATGTAAAAAGGGAAACTGCAGCATTTATAAAAGAATTAATCACAATTAAAACCTGTAAAGATTTTAAAGGAAGAGAAGGATGCGTTCAATATACTAAAAATGAAGATTGAACTAAAATTGAGGAGCTGGCTTGCCATACACGGTTTAATTAAGATGGAAGCATACAAAGAAGGGGAGGATAAAAAATGAAAAAGCTGTTTAGCTGGTTATTGATGGGTATGGTGGTAGGAGTAATGCTGGGCTACGCTTGGCATTACTTCGCAGTGAAAGACAAGTTAGAAGTATACAAGAATTACGAGCAGATATTAAAACAAAAAGATGCACAGATATTGAATTATCAATTCAGGTCTGAATTATGCTGCGGATATATAAAATACGCTTTACAGAAAAGGGGAAAACGATGACAAAAATATATATATATTAAAGAAAGGGGTGAGTAAAAATGAATACAAACAAAAATAGACAAAGAGGTAAGAGGACAGAAAGAGCAATAGCAAAAAGGTTGGGAGGAAAGAGAGTAGGGATACTTGGTAAAAGTGATGTGGAACATGAACTATTTAGCTTTGAGGTTAAAAGTAGGTTGAAGTTTGTCGGTGAAAAATGGTTTATACAAGCTGTAAGGAATTGTGAAGAAGGCAAAATTCCTGCTGTAATTGTTCATGTAACGGGGCAGCATCATAAAAATGATTATGTAATTATTAAATTAAAAGATTTTGAAGATTTCTTGGGGGGAATCAGATGAAAGAATATCAGAGAGTATGTTTGAAGTGTAAGAAAGTATTTACTACAAACAGTAAGGAAAAGAGACTTTTATTTTGTACTGAGTGCAAGCCTTCAAAACAAAGACCTTATATTCTATCTACTCTTGCTTACTATGACCCGGTAGCTGTCAGGCTGATAGATGCTATAAAAAAGGAATCTGATATAAATAATTTAAAGAAGTTAGTCGCTGAATTTCATGCTGTATGTGGTAGATTTTTGGAGATTAAAAACCATCAAAGATATCCAGATGCTATAAGTTGTGAGCATTGTATTAATTTTAAAGTTAAAAAGCATAGTGATAATAAGCTTGTTATGTTCTGTTCGGCTGGATGCTTACGTAATAAAAAAGGTGATATTACCTTATTTAAATACAGTAGTTACTACTATGGAAATATAAGCACTCATCAGAGATATTATTCTTTGTGGAGTAAAAAGGCTCGCTCATGTGCTAATTTTAAGGAGGAATAGATGGATTTACAGAGTTTTAAAAATATAATATGGCAAGTGTTTAATGATATAGAAGAATTAATGGAAGTGAAAAATAAGCAATATGCTAATGAGACAAATATATTTAAGAATTTTGAAGAAGGTAGCAGACTTTTAAAAATGACACCAGAGAAATATCTATGGTCTTTACGCTTAAAGCACGAGCTTGCCTTGTTGGAAGCCATAGAAAACAATAACTATAATGTAAAGGAAGTTAAGGAGAGGATACAAGATTGTATCCTCTACTGCCTTCTGTTATATGCTATGGTGATTAATAAATATTCTGATGAATATTAACTTTGAATTATCTCATCTTATAGAAGGATGTCATAACAGCACCTTATATATATTATAATTTATAATAAGATGCCAGTTATACCGAAACCACCAGAGACAAATACAATTTTAGACTCCTTATATCAAAACATTGATTTGCCCACCCCTATGCCTTTAATTGCCCGTGAGGCACTAACCAGAGCTACATTAGCAGCCTTGCCCGATATAATGAATGAATCAGGCTCTTTTCTTACTTCAAATGCAATAAAAAATATTGCTTCTGATACAATACAAGCTATTCCCAAAAAACATATAGAAGGTATAAAGTATGTGGATGTTGTATCTCCAGCAGATGTGGCTAATATGGGGGAAAGTAATGCTAATTATATAAGTGGATATTATGTACCTTCCCAAAGTGCTATTTTCTTAGTAAAAGGCAGAGCCTTACCTTCAACTACTGCTCATGAAGTAGGGCATCATGTTTTTTATGTTGCTGAGCCTAAAAATATAATGTCTGTAATTCAAAATTATGATAAAATACCTTTGTATGATTTAGCACGATTAACTAACTTAGGAGGAGCTTTGATTAACGACCCTGCTGAATTATTCGCCCAATTATATTCACTTCGTATAGCCAATTCATTAGCAAACAGATATGGATATTATCCATTCAGCTATATGGGTAAAGATTTAAATGGCTTTTTCAATATTATAAAGAACAATTATCCAGAATTATATAACGCTCCATATAGAATGCCACCATATAAGGGGATTTGGTAACCATGATTCATGAAATAGACTATAATCTAAAATCTGTCCCTACTGTTAAAAATTTTTTGGAAAGTAGGAAGCCTCTTAAGTTCATTATGGGACCTGTTGGAAGTGGCAAGTCATCAGGTTGTGTAATTCATTTATTCAATTCTATGATAACTCAAAAGCCTTTTGAAAATGTAAGAAGAACAAGGTATGCTATTATAAGAAATACCGCAAGAATGCTCCAAGATACTACGAAAAGGACAATAGACGATTGGCTGCCAAAGCCACTTTATACATGGAAAGAAGCTAAAGCTATGTATGTATTTAAATTTGGGCTTGAAGATGGCACTATTGTTGAAAGTGAATGGCTATTAAGAGCCTTAGATGAGCCTGAACAGGTAAGAGATTTACTGTCATTAGAGATTTCGGGAGCATGGATAAATGAAGCAAGGGAGATAGATTTTGAGTTTTTTAAGGTTTTAAGAGGGCGTATAGGCAGATATCCGTCAAAAAAGCAAGGTGGAGTTACTTATCCTTATATAATAATGGATAGTAACCCTCCATCTACGGAGCATTGGCTTCATAATTTCTTTGTTAAAAATGCAAAAAGTAATGAAAGATTGATAGAATTTTTTAAACAGCCGTCTGGTTTATCTCCAGAAGCTGAAAATATAGAAAATTTGCCCACAAACTATTATCAAGATTTGGCTGTGGGACAAGATGAAGACTTTATTAGAGTATATATTCATGGAGAATTTGGTTATACAAAGGAAGGAAAGCCTGTTTTTACTGCTTATTCAGATGCAATTCATTGCACTTCAGAAGAATTAAAACCAATAAAAGAACTCCCATTAATAATAGGAATGGATTTTGGTTTATATCCAGCTTGTGCTATTGTGCAAAACACCCCAGATGGCAGGCTTTTTGTATACGATGAGTTAGTTACAGTTGAGCCTATTGATGTGGAAACTTTTATAAAAGATGTATTGAAGCCTCATATAAATTCAAAATACTTTATGCATGATATTCATATTGTTGGAGACCCTGCTGGAACAGCCCGCTCTCAGATTGATTTCCGTTCATGTTATAGTCTACTGAAATATTATGGATTTTCAAAGGCATATCCAGCATATACAAACAGCTTGCATGATAGAATAAAGGCTGTAAATTATTATTTAACAAGGTATGTTCAAGGCAAGCCAGCTTTTATTCTGTCAAGTAAGTGCCAAACTTTAAGAGAGGGCTTCAATGGGAAGTATCATTTTAGAAGAATCAGAGTAGCTACTGAACGATACGCTGAATTACCTGAAAAGAATAATTATTCACATGTTATGGATGCTTTGCAGTATGCATGTTTGGGTTATTCGCCCTCTATGTCTTATAATAAAGATGTAGAAAAACTTAATTTTCCCAGAACTCAGCACCCCAGCAATTATGCTGGGTTTATATAATTTATAGATAGGAGGTAAACATGGCAAAGAAAAATTGGATTCAAAAGGCAATAAAAAAGCCCGGTGCATTAACACAACAGGCAAAAGCAGCTGGAGCAGTAACGCCTCAAGGAACTATATCAAAATCATGGTTGCAGCAGAAGGCTAAGCAAGGTGGAACCGTAGGACGCAGAGCCAGATTAGCAATAACACTATCTAAACTTAGGAAAAAGAAATAATGGAGTTAGTTTCCACAGAAGTCTTAAAAGAGCAAGAAGAATTACATCCCTTAATTAATCATATTCAAACTCTATTCGAGCGAGCCGCCTTAGCAAAAAACCCAATTGAATCTATAATGATTGAGAACCTGTATTACTTCAAGAAGAAGTATACGCCCGATAAATTAAAAAGCATACGAGAAATTGGCGGTTCAGAAATATATGTACCACTATGTAATATAAAATGCAGAGCATTAATGGCATGGCTTACCGATATTTTCTTTCCAGATACAGGAGAACCTCCATTTGACATTGAGCCTACTCCAAAACCAGAATTACCACGAGACCAGATGGAAGAGTTTTATAGAGATTTGGCAGATACTGTAAGTGATATTATACAGAAGGCTTCTGCTTTAGAAGAGATTACAGCAGGTCAAATCAGCCTTGATAAAATTCTTCCTTATGTAAAGAATGCTGTTGAGCGAAACAAAGAACAGTTTGAAGATGAATTAATGGAGAGGTCTAAGAAGTTAGCAGAAAAAGAAAAACAGAGAATATATGACCAATTTGTTGAAGGCGGGTTTTTTCCTGCCTTAAAAGATGTTTTCTTTGACTTGGCTGTTTACCCCGCAGCTATTATGAAAGGTGGAGTGCCTCGTAGAGTTAAAGCCTTTGATGAAAATAGACAGCCAACATGGAAAGTAATTCCTACATTCAACAGAGTTAATCCTTTTGATATTTATCCTTCTCCAGATGCTTCCGATTTTTCTGATTGGGTTATAGAAGTTTTACATCTTACTCCACAGGATTTGGCTTCCTTGAAAGATATTGAAGGATTTGATGAGAACGCTATTGATTTGATTTTGGGTTTATATGGAGATACAGGTTATTCAGTATCCCAAGCCCATTATACGGAAAGAAGATTACTGGAAGGCAAGTCTGGAATGTCAGGAGGATTAATAGATGTTCTTGAATTTTGGGGCAGTGTAAAAGGTGAATATATTTCTGACTTTATTTCTGATATAGAAGATGATGAATATTATGAAGTTACTGTCTGGATATGTGATAATGTAGTTCTAAAAGCCACTTTGAATCCTGACCCACTTGGAAAAAAGCCTTATTGTAAAGCTTCTTTTGTTGAAATACCAAGTTCATTCTGGGGCATGTCTCTTATTGAAGTGCTTAAAGATTTACAGGATGGTGTAAATGCACTATCCAGAGCTGTTATAAATAATTCAGCTTTATCATCTGGACCAATGGTAGAAAGAAATATTGATAGAATTCCTCCTAACGAACCTAAGGAGATAACTCCATGGAAGATATTTGATAGTCATGATTATGGAATGGCTACTACACCAGCTTACAAGTTCTATCAACCACAGCTTACTTCTAATGCTGTGGTACAAGTAGTAATGTATTATATGAAATTAGCTGATGAATTGAGTGGTATTCCTCCGTATGCTCATAGTATGGTGACGACGGGAACATCTGGCAGAACTGCCTCTGGTTTAAGTATGCTTATGGAATCTTCCGCAAGGGGAATAAAAGAAGTAGTTAAAAATATAGATTCTGGTATCATTGAGCCAGTAGTTACACGGCAATATATGTATAATCTTATAAACTTTTATGAAAACGATTTGAATATACCAGATTTAAATATAAAAGCTGTTGGCTCTATTACACTTGCAAACAAGATGGCTCAGGTGCAAAAGTTATTACAAGTGTTACAAATTACATCAAATCCTATTGATACACAAATAGTAGGTACGGAAGGAAGAAGATATTTACTTGAGAATATCTTTACTAATTTTGGATTAAAAATTCCTATGAATAATCAAGTAGATTTATCTCAACTTGCTGGTATGCAACAAGGAGCTGTGCCTCCAAAAGAAATACCAGAACAAACGCCTGTTCAAGAGCAGGCAGTAGCAATGCAAAAGGAGCAACTACAATGATAGACACAATTAAATTGGAAAGAGTATTTAAAGGATGGAAAAAATTTGACAAGGATGGTTTTGATGAGTTTGTTTCAATTCTTAATGAAGAATATAACAAAGTAACTAGTGGTCTATACACAACTTCTGAATATGAAAATATTAGATTTTTACAGGGAGTTGGTAATTTTCTTAGTATATTTTTGGCTATTGCCAATAAAATATCAAAAAATGAGGAGGTTTAATTATGCAAACACAGTATGATGATGCTCAGGACCTTCAGCAACAGCAGGTTCCTGATGACACATCTCAACAGCAGGTAGATACTTTACCAGAGGACTATTCTCAATTTATCCAGACAGGAACGGCTCCTGAGGGTCAGCCGCCACAGCAAGAGCCTGAGGAACCACCTTCCGCTGGAGATTGGGAGCAGAAGTATAAAGTCCTCAAGGGTAAGTATGACAAAGAAGTTCCAAGACTATCTAAAGAGATAAAAATGCTTAAGCGTGAAAAAGAAGAGCTAATGAATAGGCTTTCTATGCTTGAGCAGGCTGTTATGTATATGAATCAGACTAAACAGCAACAACCTCAGCCGCAAGCAGAAGATGAGGATATTGTTAAATTAAAGTCTGAATATCCCGAGGTATATAATGCTGTATCTAAATTGATGAGTAGGAAGTTTGGGGAAATTGAGCCTAAACTCAATGAGATAAAACAAGAGGCAACTACTGGTAACTTCTACGCCCGATTAGATGCTCTGGCTCCTAATTGGAGAACTCTCAATACTGACCCAGATTTTCTTGATTGGCTGAATGAACCTTCACAGGAAGTCCCAACAATGACAAGACACAAACTTATGATGACTGCTTTTCAGCAGGGGGATGCTTCAACTGTTGCCCACTTCTTCAATACTTATGAGAAATTAAATCAGAATGAAGAACCTGAAGCTCCTATGGCACAGAAATTTACAGCTCCACCTCATAGAAAGGCAGCACAATCTACTCAGAATGTAGGAAAGAAAATATACAAGGAGAGTGAAATTAGACAGTTTTATACAGATGCAGCATTAGGTAAAATACCTCCAGAGATTAAGGATAAGAAAGAAAAGGATATCGTTCAAGCTTTGCTTGAAAACAGAATACTATACGGAAAATAGGAGGTAATATAAATGGCAGTTCCAAGAGTAACTGGGTATCCGGATTATGGATATGGAGGTCCGGGACAACCCGGTAACGCCCATATTCCAGTATTATTTAGTGGTAAACTTCTTGAGCGTTTCTATGCCAAGAGTGTTATCGCTAATATATCAACAACTGATTATGTTGGTGAGCTTAAAAATGTTGGAGATACTGTTACAATCAGAACATTACCAGACGTAACAATCAAGACTTATGAAAAAGGTAAGGCTCTTGAGATTGAGTATCCAGAAAGCCCAGCTATTGAGTTCACAGTAAAGAAAGCCAAGTATTTCAATTTTGCAATGGATGATATTGATATCAAGCAGTCAGACCTGACATGGATAGATAAATTAGCCGATAATGCCGCTCAACAGCAGAAAATTGTTATAGATACTGAAGTATTCTCCAGTATCTACACAAAAGCTCATCCAGCAAATCAGGGAGCTACTGCCGGAGTAAAGTCTGGAGCATATAATTTAGGTGCCGTTGGTTCTCCAGTTACATTAACCCCTTCCAATGTTCTTGATTATCTTATTGATTGTGATTCTGTTCTTGATGAGCAAAATATTCCAGATGAGAATAGATGGGTAGTTCTTCCTCCTCTTATCATGAACCTAATCAATAAATCTGACTTGAAGAATGCTATGTTCGCTGGCGATGGCAAAAGTTTTCTGTTAAGGGGCGGATTTACTGGAAAACAAATAGGCAAGCTTAACATCTTTGAATCCAATCTTCTCTATCGCTCAGCAACAGACGGAGCATACTATATTCCATTTGGATATAAGGGTTCATTGGTATTTGTTAGCCAGATTGATAAGACAGAGAGATATAGACCTCAGAATACATTTGCTGACGCAATGAAAGGCTTGATTGTTTACGACTTCGATGTTATTCTGCCTGTTGGATTTGGTGTTCTATACGCTAAGAAATCTACATAATCAGAGGGGGGCAACCCCCTCTGAATTAAATCGATTTAATTCAGGGGGTACAGTATGGCTAAATTAATTAAAAGATTATCTGACGGTGTAATCTTTGAGGTAAACGATGACTTCAAATTAGGCAGCGAATTTATAGAAGTAAATCCAGAAGAGGGAAAGAAGGAAGTCAGGGATGATGTAACGCCGTCAGCATCAAAAATTAAAAAATAATTAGGAGGTAAAATATGGCAACTATAAATGGAATTCCATCAACTATGATGGGTGGTAAACCTTTTGCAACTCTTGATAGAGTGTTTATTCTGGAGAATACAATTGATTTAGATTCTCTAAATATTGCATCTGGAGATGTAGTTCAATGCCTGCCTGTGTTAGATGGTTATAGAATATTAGGTACAGAAGTAGAAATTGTAACTCCATCTAATGCGGCTACTTCTGCTACTGCTATCCTTGGTGATGGTTCTGATGATGATGGTTTTCTCGCATCAATAAATTTAAAGAGTTCAGCTGGCACAGTAGCAACAGCACCCGGTGCTTATGGCTATTCCCGCAGATACACAGCTGATGATACTATTGATTTAACAGTTACATATTCTGGCACTGTAACAGTAAAAGGTAAGGTAATTGTAAGAGCTATAGTGGTGAAGATGGATGCTAACTAAACTGCTTCGTAGAATTGCACCTGTTATTGGTGGGATATTTATAATGGTGATGCTAATTGACCTACTGGATTTGTATAAAACTGCTATTGGAACCGCTCTTTACAAAATCTGCATGACTATAACTGGTTTTGTTCTTGCAGAATTGATATGGACTGTGGGCTTTAGAGTTTACTTTGGAGAACTTGAAAATATAAACTCTGATACGCAGGATGGATTTCGCACCCTTGCCATAGGAATATTTAGAGGGTTTCTGTATTCATCTATCATAATAGCGTGTTCATTAGGGCTTTAATATTAGTTCTGTTACTGTTCACTAATGTGCATGCATTTGATAGATGTGTCAAGTATCTTCCTATGGTTAAGAGGGAAGCACAATACATTGGGGGGCTGAATGCCCCCCATCATTATTTTATAGCCCAGATAAAAGTAGAAAGCTCTTGCAAAGAAGGCTTAATTGCCTATGATGGAGGCACAGGATTAATGCAGATAATGCCTGCAACTGCAAGAGAATTACATCAAAAATACCCATACCTGAGAAAATTACTATATAATCCATTATCTCCTGAGTGGAATATAAGAGCTGGGATATTATATGATTATGCTTGTTATAAAAATACAATTTGTGAAGGTTGGTATTTCGCCTTCCGAGCCTATAATGGAGGGCTTGGTAATATAAACAGAGAAATAGAAAGAGCTGGAAGCTGTGAATGGAAGGAAGTTGAGAAAGCATGCAAGAGAGGCAGAGACAAACATGTAGATTTTTGTAGGGTAAATATTTCATATCCATATAAGATATTTAGATTCGCAGAGGAATATAATTTAAAGTGATGAGTAAAATGAAATGGATTCTTATTTTATTAGGTGTTGCATTATGTCTTATTTTGATTTCGTCTATTTCATATAGACTTGGGAGTTCTATGGCTGTTAAGGAAGCTGACAAACTTATAAAACAAAAAGATACAGAAATAAAACAATTAGAGGAACAATTGAAATCTTATGAAAAAGAAATCCAAGATAAGGATATGAAAATTGCATCTCTCAGAAGACAACGACAGGAAATAAAAAAGCCTGTATCTGATGAGGAACTTATAAATAGGTTTAAGGCGTTAGGATATGATATTTCTATATATTATAAGTAGCATATTACTTTTAAGCTCCTTTGCTTATGCTGGAGAGGTTGCTTGTCTGCCAGCAGAACAAGCTAAGTCAGTAGTTGTAGAAATAGAGCAGAAAAGAATTTTAGAAAAAGAGGTTGAGGAGCTATCAGCTGAAGTTGAGCTACTTAAAAAGCAAAATGAGCTATTAAAGGAAGAAGTTAAACTTGTTAAAGAACAGAAAGAATTGCAAGATATTGAAGTAAAACAGCTGAAACAGGATTTATCAAAACAAAAGAAGCAATCATTTCTTGAGTCTATACAGAATTTAGGTATAGGTGTTTTAATTGGAGTAATAGTAGGAGGTCTGTTATTATGACCATAATTGACCTTATTGATATGCTAAGAACACGATTAGTAGATACCATGGAGCCTTATTTATGGAGTGATGAAGTATTATTGCAATTAATAAATGAAACAGTAGAAGATATTAGCAGGCGTGCTAATTTATATACTGATGTATATTCCATTATTCCAATAACTAAGAATGTTACAGAGTATACTCTTAACGGAGTTGCTATGAAATGTAACATTTACGACAAAGATAGAGATATAAGAGAAGAGCCTCTGCTTTACAGCCCCTCAAATATTATGAGGAGGAAACTTACAGGAACATCTGAAACTGGGAGACCTGTGTATTATTCAAATGATTTATCAACAAAAACTTTTCTTATATATCCAATACCCGATGATTCTTATTATTTGTTGGCTATGCTTGCCAATATACCAGTTTATTCAATGGACAGTATCTTTGATTTTCCAGAACAGGAATTGTGTATACTTGGAGTGATGTGCAGAGCTTTTTCTATGCCTGACACAGAAACATATAACTTTCAGGCTTTCCAGCAGTATTATAGTAGGTATACAGATAAATTGAATGAATTTAAAGGGAAGTTTATACGGGACACAAGTATTAGTGAGGTAAGTGGAATACATAAAGGACTTTTATGAATTAAATCGATTTAATTCAAAGGGAGGTGGATTATGATACAACCACAGAGAGGAGTACCAGCTGGAGTTATGGCTCCAATAGCTGATTCGTTAAGTATTACAGTGGCTGATAATGGGGGTTTTATTTTATATGTGTCGGTAGCCGAAGAAAATGAAAACGGTATTCCAGTTAAAGCGAATAAAATGCTTGTAGCTCCAGATATTGAAGCTCTTACAAAAATTGTGCTTGATATAGCTCCTAATATGAAATCTGCTACTGGAGTAAGATGCTGTGGCAATAAGTCTAGGTAACTTTGTAGGGCAATCCAAAGAAGAGCCCCTAAGAATAACTGAAAATAAGCAAACCTTCTTTAAGACCCTAATAAATGCTTATGTTACTAATGTAGGTGTTATTAGAGGGTTTCCCGCATCACAACTGGCTATTGATATACAAAATCCAAGAGATGCTTTTGTTTCAGAAGGTAGACTTTTTTATGCCTCTGGGCTGAATTTCTATTTATATCCTACTACTCTACTGCATACTTTATCTTCTGATTTGCCCCTTTATTATACAGAAGTAAATGAGACTATTTATGTATCAAACGGAGTTGACTTCTTCAAGATAAATGAGACAAATGATGTAATTAAAATACCACAAGGCAATATAGATGATTTTAAAATGTATCTTCCTGCTGGCTTTCCAATAGAGCATAACAGAGGTAGATTATTCTCTGCTGTGGGAAACCTACTTTATTTTTCTGATTTATGGGATTTTGAAGTTTTAGATAAACGCTATAACCTAATACAGATGCCAGACAGAATTGTAATGATTGTCCCGATAAACGATGGATTACTTATTGGGACAGATTCTGGCATCTATCTAATCTCTTATACAACTGATATAAGAGAAGCTGAATTATCATTTTTATCTCCAACTCCATGTAAATCAGTGAACTATATAAAATATGGATATATAAAAACGATTTTTATGACTGATAAAGGCTTCACGCTCTATACTGAAAGTGGGCTTGTATCTGAAAGGCTGCAATATATGACGCTTAATAGACAAGAGCCTATTCACAATTATAAGAGATTACAATATTTAAATTTACCATATGCTCAATTGGTTGCAGCATACGACTTACGGAGGTAGCCATGCCTGAAAATAAATGTGAGTATCTTGGGTGCTCATTGGATGGTCTTGATAAGGATTTAAAAGAATTAAAATCAGATGTATCTAAGATTATGGAGGGGCAAGAAAAAATAATAGAATTGATGGTATCTGTAAAATATATAGGAGACTCTGTTACTGAATTTAAGAGTATTTGCAGTAAAGAGAGAGAGCAAATTTTTAGCAGAATTAGAGATATTGAGCAGGGATATGTATCCAAAAAGGATTTGGTGCTATACAGTATTATTGTTGGTTCACTTTTTACTTTTCTGAATTTTATTTTGAGGTTTGTGGTTAAGTGAATTGTTCTGAGTGCATTGTATTTTTATATGGTTATAAGCAGGCATTATGGGATATTTTAAAACTTTTAAATAAAGAAGAATCAGGAAGCACTCAACTATTAGAAATTTTACAAACTAAAGAACTTGAAATAGATAAATTTTTACAGGGGAGGGGATGGAATGCTGACTGTGGCAAAGCAGAATAGTGATGGCTCTATTGATTTATTAGGAAAACAAGGAGCCACTTGGGAACTAATTCTCACCCTTACTGACAACTTAGATAATCCAATAGACCTAACTAATTATACTGTAAGAGGACAAATTAGGAAGTCATATCAATCTTCAACCGCATATGATTTCATCTGTTCTATAATTGATGCTATAAATGGAAAAATAATTATTTCAATGCCAGCAAACCTGACAGCTTCTATACCAACAGCTGACGATAGTAATCCAAAGGCTCCAGATAATACTTATGTTTATGATATAGAAATTAAAAGCATAGATGGTGTAGTTACCCGTATCCTTGAAGGCAGGTTATATGTTGACCCAGAGGTAACAAAATGAATATAACTGAAAATATAATAAGAGTTGTTGTAACATCGCCAACTCAAATTAAGATAGTTGTATTTCCAGCAGTATCAACTACGTCATTACCTCCAGTGATAGATGGAGGAACATTATAAGGGAGGTGTATTATGCCTAAAATTCAGGTTAGGAGAGGTACGAATCCAATAGGAACCCAATTGGATTCTGGAGAGTTTGGGTTTAAAACAGACACAAATGAAGTAGCAATTGGAACAGGAATAGGTTCTCAGCCAGTAAGAATTTCAACTTGGAAGGAGTATAATTCAAACTACACAATACTAACGGCTAATGTTGCCGAGACTCCAGTAGCTCTGCAAATAGGAACCAATACAGTAGTAGGAAGACTGGCTGACAACATAGTAGCTTTAACTGGCTCTGATATTTGGAGTATTATTAATGGGCAAAACTCAACAGCTATTAATGCTAACAATCAAAGAATAATAAATGTAGCTGCACCTATTGATTCGACTGATGTTGTCAACAAGAATTATGTTGATACTCTTGTATCTGGAGGACTTGCATTTCATGAGGCTGTCCTTGATAAAGATTTGACGGCTCCACCATCTAATCCAAGTGTAGGAGATAGATATTGGATAGCTCCTTCGGCTATTGGGGATTGGACTGGTAAGGATTATAAAATAGCAATTTGGAATGGAACCTCTTGGAATTTTGAAGACATTACTAATGGAGATGCTGCTTTTGTAGCAGATGAAAACCTGTTCTATTTCTATGATGCAGGCGCCCTTGATGACAAAAGGCGGAAATTATCAGCAGGAATGGGAACTCATGCTTCAACCCACTATTCAGGCGGAACTGACCCCATTGATGTAAAAGATTTAGCAGATAGTAATAATAATCTTCTTCAGCATGCCTTTTCAACTAAGGGGCAAATTCTTGTAGCAACTGGAAGTGGAACATGGACAGCCTTGCCCGTAGGCACCGATGGGCAAATTCTTACAGCTGATTCAACTCAGGAGAGCGGAGTAAAATGGGCTACAGGAGGAGGTTCTACAACATTTATTGGGTTAACTGATACTCCAAGTTCATACACTGGGTATGCAGATTATTTTGTAAAAGTTAATGCTACTGCAGATGCCCTTGAGTTTACAAATACAATAGATGGAGGGACTCTATAATGCAGCAGGCTACAATTGCTAATGACGCTGTTTTATCCGTAGACGATTTAATAATGAAGATAGGAGTTCTTACAGTTGAAAAAATGGAATTAGAGAAAAAGCTCATTAATACTAACAAAATAGAAGAAGAATATAAAAAGCTTGTAGTTAGGGAGCAGGATTTAGTTAATCAGCTTAATGAAATATCAAAGAAATATAATGAACTATCAGAGGCATTAAATCAAGAAAGATTGAAAGTATCAGAATTAGAAGGAAAGTTAAATGATTATAAGATTAAAAAGAGGAACTAAAGCACAAATACAGAGTGCCATATTACAAATTGGTGAGCCTGCTCTTGCCACTGATACTAATGAATTAGTTATTCAAGGAAATTCAGAAAAAATTTTTATATCAACAAATGCTGATACAGTTGATGGATATCATCTCGACCAAGATGTTCGAACAGTAGCTTCTCCTACTTTTGCTGGCTTGACGCTTTCTGGGTTAGCACAAGGTTCAATTCCTTTTGCTGGTTCTGGTGGAGTCGTTTCACAAAATAATGCTAATCTCTTTTGGGATAACACAAACAAAAGACTTGGCATCGGGACGGCGACACCTGCGGTTAGTCTTGTAGTTAATAACAACAACGACGCTTCTTATTTGAGAATTCAAGGATATGGTGACTCAGATAATTTTTCCGCTTTGGAGTTATGGAATTTAGATGGAACGAAAAAGTGGCAATTTGCTTTAAAATCATCTTCAGGTCAAGTTGGAGATTTTGCATTCTCACATTATGACGGAACTAATTGGAGTAACCCTTTTGTTATTACTGATACTGGCAACGTCGGCATTGGGACGACGACGCCTCAAACCAAACTTCATGTTGTTAAGTCCAATGGTGCTGCTTATCTTAGAATTCAAGGAGTAAGCGATGGCGACAATTACGGTGCTTTAGAATTATGGAATGCTGATGGAAGTAATAAGTGGCAGGTTGCACACAAATCAATTGCAGGTCAAACTGGTAGCTTTAGTTTTGCTCATTTCGATGGAACATCTTGGTCTGCACCATTTACTATTACGAATTCTGGCAATGTTGGTATTGGGACGACGACGCCTGTTGGCAAGCTTCATGTGGCTGGCGACAATGCTATACCGTTTGCTATGCAGGTAAGCACAGTTGCAGTTACAGCTCCAGGGGCAGGAATAGGCATGCTAAGATGGGAAGCAGGGACTATTCCCGGGACATTAAAGCTTGTTGCTTATTCTGGAACAAGCACAACAGGAGTAACAATAGTTGATAATGTAGGAGGAGGTAACTAATGTTTGACAAAGATTATTATGAGCAGAAAAAACAAAGGCTTGAGCAAAGATTAGCTCAGAAAAAAGATATAGTTATTGCCCAAGTAACTCAAATCCTTAACCAGTTCTATATGGAGCAAAGCGAAATACTTACAGATCTCCAAGAAGTAGAAGCAAAATTCGCAGAGTTTTCAAAACAAGAAGAGATGCAGGAATGACTGATTCAAAAAATTAATAGGAGAATAAATGCCCCGTATTTTAGAAAGATGCGTGAAGAAAGTGCAAAAGAAAGGATACTCCAAAAATTCCGCCTATGCTATTTGCTCTGTAAGTACAGGATATAAAAGGGCAAAAGGCGGTAAATGGAGGAAAACTAAAAAAGGATGAAAATAACAAGATGGAAAGGGGCTACTGAAAAAGGATTATTAAGAGAGCCTTTAAAAAGACAATTAATAAAAAGGCTGGAACAAAGTGGATTAGACTTTGCACATGGATGGGTGCATGAAGAAGACGGCTCAATTCATGTTGTAAAAAATGCAGATAATATTATAGCCGATGTAGTTTATGAAGAAGAAATTCCAGAAATTCCAGCCCTACAAGAGCATGAAAGATATGTGTGGCTTGAATTCACCAATCTTATAGTAGACTGCCCTAGATTCCCACGGGGTGCTTCGGCCCAACAAGAAGATTGTAGTTGTGACTATTATGAATTACGAGATATCGGTTTCTACAAGGAATACCATATGTGTCATGGAATACGAATTATAGAACAACCTACATATATTCTATTTATAGAACACAATGGAGTTTTAAAGTTGGCAGGGGCTCACTCTTTAGCTGGGTGCCCTATTTACCACTTTGGTACACTGCCCTATTCTCTTGCGTATGCTATTAAGTCAATGTTAAATGGTATTTCTATATTGCCTTTTGATTTACATCGCACACTTTACGATTATGTAGGCTCATTACACCCAAACGCTACTTGGATATATGCCCCAACCTCGGATATAATTATTGACCAAGAAAACCCCTTCAACTTAATGTATATCCTCACCATTTGGGCTCGAGTTTCCTCAGATACAGATGGTGACGGTGATAAAGATATTTCAACTTATTATTACTACAATTTTGGAATTCCTATAACTTTAGTTAGAGTAGGAAGGACGGAACTTGGTAGAGGTACTTCCCCGGAGGGCAGCCTATGGAATCTCCCATTGGTAACTGATTTCGTATTCAATCAAACTCATCATTATGGATTTTCTGATTCTTCAATTCTGTGGTGGTTAAATCCCAATTTTACTTCTTCATATTTTGGTGGATACAATTTTTATTATATACCTATGGAAGATTCTTGGTACCCAGACACACCAGATTATATTTATTCAAGTTCTGTTATTAAATCTGATGGCATGTTTCCAACATTTAGAGTGGGAGACCCATATAATTGGCTTATTAAACCATTCGTACCATTTATATATACTCTGATGCCAATAATAGGTAATTTTATCTTGCTGGATTCGCCTCAAATACGAACTTGCCCTTACACAGGAACTACTGGGTGTACAGGGCGTGAGGAAAGTAATCCGTCATTTGAGTTAATCAATGGTGTTGTATATCGCACCAGAGATTTTTATTCTCCAACTTATCATTTGTTTACTAATCATGCCGTTAAAACTTTTAAAAATTATGCTCTTGGGCTGGAAAATCTATTACAACTACATGGAACTTTCGACGATGGAGACAAAAGTGTTGTTTATTATACTCCTATATCTGACTTTCATTCTGATTTTATTAATGTTGCTTCAGACAAAGGGCTTTTCCCAAGTGAAACTGAGAGTTACTTTTCTATTGAGTATAACAGATGGTGGAATAATGGTGATTGGGAAGTAGGATATACTGGTCATAAAAGATTATACATTTATCCAAATCTTATGCAATTAGATTTTGCTTTAGGGCATAGAATTTATTCTGTTTATGACGCAGCTGATACACAGTATAACAGTATAGTTGAAAATTATGCAATTGAGGCGTTGGGGATAAATAGAACACAAACTTCTATATTTGGATTTATAAAGAATGAATTTGATGATAGCCTTATAGTATATGATGAACTGAATAAACCTTTTGGTCTTCCTTTCTGGAAAGGTGGGTTATGTAATTCTTCTTATTTTGGCAAGACTGACATGGTAGCAAACAGATGTGACCCAGAACACCCTACTATGTATATCCAATGGAGCTTCACCTCGTCTGAATTAAATTTCAAATTGATTGGCGATGATTTATGGATGGCGGAATCAGGTTTTATTTTTTTATTTACCTGTTCAACAAAAAATGCACCTTGGCATGGGGAATCTTCTGATGAATATGCAATACCATTTAATAATAGAATTCCAGTTAATGTGATAGAACCAATGAGGCTGCTGGATAAGGGAGGCACTTTATATCCAGAAATACATACAAAGAGGTTGAGAAAGTTTAACTTCTGCTTTAATAATGGGCTGTTTAAAATTTATTGCGGCTTATCAGAGAACTTAGATGATTATGTATTTTTGGATAATGGGCTGGCTGAAGAATGCTTTCCTCCACCAGTAATCCCCGCCCGACACTCTTCTATAATGAGTTTTTTAAGAGGAGTTCATATACTTGGCGAGAAAGGATATGAATATTTTTCATTCTGGGAGGATGAGCAAGATTTTACTAAACAATACCCTCCAATTAAACCAATGATATAATTTATTGATAGGAGGGTGAAATATGTCTACTGAATGTAATTTAGCTGGTGATTGGGCTTTAAGCCACGGTTTTATACCAGCAGAAGCAACAAGTGTTGTAAATACTTATTTAGCTACATTATCTAACTATGCATCTAATACATTTAAAGCATTACAGGACTATTTATATAAACAAGACTCAGAACTTCCAAAGATAGAATACAGTATTCCAACAAGAAGTTTCCCACTTAATGTATCAGTAGATATTAAGGATGAAACAAATTTTAATAATACTGTAAATGAAATAATGTCTCAGATAAATACTATTATGCAGTCCATGTCTTCCACTCAGCTGCCTAATGTTCCTTCACTGCCAGACTTAACTTGGAATGTAAATGGGGTATCTATCCCAAATGAACCTGCTCAACCAACAATACAATTCCCACAGGCTCCTACCATACAAGATATAACACTTGGCAGTATGCCCCAAATTAATCTCAGAAATGATTACCCATCAATTCCTGAATCTCCTTTATTTAAATTTCCAGATAAACCTACTCTAATTGATGTAGAAATTCCAGAACCAGCTCATATAAATTTTGATGATTTTGAAAATTTAATGGCAAGGATAAATAGTGAAATTGATAATTATAGAGTAACTGTAAATCAATTAGAAGGATTTCTACAAACGGCGTATTCTGAATTAAAAACAAACCTTCCTGAAAAGCCAGATTTTAATAGTATTGTATCTACACTTTCTGAACTGAAAGAACCAGTATATATAGATAGAATTGATACAGATATGAGGTCGTATGCCCAGCACACCACAGATAAAGCTGTTATTGATTTTCTTAATAAATCACAACGAGGCTTTACATTGCCCCCAGCTTTTACTGCAGCAATGGTAGCTGATTTGTATGGTACAGCTCGGGATAAAAAGATGGATATAATTCTTGATTTTAGTAAACTCAGACTGACCACAGAGTCAGAAAATAGAAGGCTGTTCTTTCAATTATGGAGCCAACTTCTTCAGTATGTAAAGGATTATGAGATAAAATATATTTCTACTTTGATGGAATTTGATAATTTCATACTTAAAGGGCTAACTACAATAGCTGAGACAAAGAGAAATATTGTAGAGATGTTACTGGTGGTACTACAAAGATTAGAAACATATATTGAAGTTATAATGAAATATTACAATTTGAAATATGATTACATAAAGCTCAAGCTATCAATGAATCAGGCACTTGTGGATACCTATAAGACGGAAATTACAGCAGAAGCATCAAAACTTGAAGCATACAGAACATTACTTGAAGGCACCAGATTACACACTCAAATTCTCACTGAAATAAATAATAATGAGAAAATAAAGATAGAACTCTACGAAGCAGATATAAGAGCTAAATCTTTAATAATGCAGGCTCAGCAGACTAAAGTGGCTTTATATGAAGCCATGATGAGAGGGGAGACAGAAAAAATAAATATGTATAGAGCATTACTTGAATCATATAGAACAAAGATAGATGCTTCTGTTGCCATTCTTGAGGCTCAGGTAAAAAGTCTCTTAGGGAGAGCTGATTTTGAAAAGAGTAAAGCAACAACATATACAGCACTTATAGAAGCATATAATTCAAAACTCAGGGCTTATGCTAATACTATCTCAGCTCTTGGCTCAACTGTCTCACCTCTTGGGGATATATATAGAGCCTTAATACAAAAAGCAACAACAGAAGGGCAGCTTAAAATCTCAGCTCAGGAAGTAGCTGGTAGGTTAACTGTATCTTCTGATGATGTAAATGCAAGGGCATACGAATCATTAGTTAGGTTATATACTACACAGGCATCTGTAATTACCGATAAAATGAGAGGAATAGTATCATCTCTTGCTCAGATTTGTTCTGCTTCTTTAAGTGCTATTCATGTAGCTGCACAAGTTACTGCTTCTGCTCATGATTCAATATCAGAGACATATTCTAAGGCAAAATCTGATAGCTGCGTACAGCAGTATATAGAAAGCGTATAAAATCATAGGAGGTAAATAGTATGAAACTTACAGAATTTGCAAAACAACAGTTAATGCAAGGGAAGGATTTAAGGGAGCTGCTCGAAAGGTTTGTTATTAATATTTATGAAGGAACAGCCCCAGCAACAGCAGAAACAGGTGTTAGTAATAATAATCTTCTTGTAACACTTACTGCGGATGGAAATCCGATAAACGGAACTGATACAGACCAGATAACCAAAGTTACATGTAATTTAGCCAATGTAGGAGATTCATTTACCGTAAACATTAATAGCACATCTTATACATACCAGAGTGTTAGTGGTGATAATAATCTTAAGATATTAACAGCACTTGAAGGGCTTATGAAATTTGATACCGCTGTTAATGTTATGTGCGTCCCAATTTCGTCTACTGATGGAATTTTATGTCTTAAATCAAAGTACATAGGCACCGCATTTACAGTCACAGTTTCAGCAACTGGCTCCAGCACAATAACTAAAGAGGATGTTCAGTCTGCCGTACAGGGTTCTAATTATTGTAGATATACCTATGATTCAGAAACTGGAAGGCTCACTATTCCAAGTGGAACAGTATGGAAAGGAACTGGCATAAAAGATGGAACTGCTACATTCTTTAGAATATTAACACCGGGGGATGATGGAACTCAGAATAAGAGCGATGTCGTCAGAATTCAAGGCACAGTCGGCACATTTGGAACCGATATGATTCTTACATCAACAGCGATATACCAAAGTGGTGTTGTATCAATAACTTCCTCTTTCTTTACTATAACTGTATAGGAGGAAATTAAATCGGTTTAATTTCTCAGGCTGATTTCTGGGGAATTAAACCGATTTAATTAATCATGGCAGATTTTTATATAAGTAGTTATATAATAACATATGAATCAACTGAATCAACTACATTAAACTTATCCTATACTCTTTACTTTATTATTAGTGACCAGACTCTTATACTGTCACATGAAGCTTCAATCACATACACTCAAACAAATGAGGGTACTTCTGGCAGTGTTGGAACCTGTAATTTAAATTTGAATTATACTTATGATATATCTGTTAATGTGAGCAGCTGTCTAAGTTATGGAATTGTACCCAGACCAAAGGCAATGCAATTATTATATAATGACTTGGGTGTGTTGGTAAGAAATGGAGAATATATCGTTGGGGTAAACAAAAATTATTTTGTGACCCAAGTATACCCAGATGCACCATGTAAACCTGCAGGGAACGAATATAAATTTAAAATATATAGAAAAGATAAAGATAAAATAAAACAAAAGGCTAATATAAATATATATGCTGATTTAACATATGAGCTTAATTATACAACTATTAATTATCTCATAAAGCCTGTTTTACTTGGTGAAAAGCACGCTATAATTCCTATTGCTACCACCAAAGAACAGCCAGCATACAATCACACAAATGTAAATGGAGTATATTTATTCTATCCACCTTTGAATGAAAAGAAAGCCCTATGTGGGCTCTATACGATAGATTTGGAAAAGGAGCCTGTTGAGACTACACTTCATTTTAATACATTAGATATAAATAAAAGACATTTTACTGCAATAACCAATACCTTATTCCCAGCTATTTCAGCAACCTTTACTGGTGAGGCATACATACAATTTTTAAATTGTATTTTTATTGAGCCTAATATTGTAAAAACTCATATTGGTATGGATGGTGATGTGTTACTCACCGATATAAAAGGAGCTGTGCATTATTTACCAATAA
>Ga0078972_1003727_pt1 | contig 44491 bp, 37 predicted proteins | sample YelNatPaOPGAMG01_FD_67568 | JGI IMG/M metagenome (GOLD analysis project Ga0078972, IMG submission 67568) | Hot spring thermophilic microbial communities from Obsidian Pool, Yellowstone National Park, USA - OP-RAMG-01 (SPADES assembly) (version 2) | ecosystem: Environmental > Aquatic > Thermal...
TATTTCTTGCTGTATAGCGTAAATAGTTGCATTTTTTATTTCTTGCTTTATCTCTGTTATCATTTCTTGAATGGCACCAAGTATGAATTTTCCTTGCTCTCCTTTAACTGGTTCTTCCTGAAATTCTTTTTTCACTTTTCCTATGGCAAAATAAGGTTCATCCTTAGTAAAAGGTGTTACAGGATTTTCAATTTTTAAAGTGTAGGGCATTTGAATATTAAAATCTCTTTTTAAATCGTACTCAATAATCACTCCATCGGGGATAAAGGCTTTACAATTGTCTGGTTTTTCTCTTATAAAAGTTATTTCATAATCTGGAACTTTTGGGTCTATCTTTGATGATTTTTTTATAACAGCTTTAATTGTGTTTTTATCAGTACAACCATTGGTATTTACTTTTATTTTGATTTTGTGGTCTTCAACGCTTAAAGAACGTAAAACTAATATGCCTTCTTCCGTCGGAAAAAATGAGTATTTTACTGATTTTACATCAGGTCTTAATGGAGATTCATATTTGCCATTTTTCAATGTGACTGTTTTTTCTGAATATTTTAAATGATAGGTAAAATTCTTAATGATTTTTTCATTCAGGGTATCAGGGCTTTCTGAAGCTATAGCTGATTGTCCTATAAGCAAGAAAATACATATAATTAATAAATAGCCAGAAATCTTCATAATTAAGCCTCCTTCCATATTTTCTGATAGATCCTAAAATTGCCGATAGGGAAAAACTGTCTTGAGCGATTTTAGAGATTTTTGGGTAATAGTTATTAGCCAGGCCTATACCGAACATCTCACAGCTCCATGATAAATTATTTTGAACAATTTATTTGTACTCCAAAACATATTTAGTGTTATCCTTCTTTTTGAATGCCTTCAGGAGTTCAAAACCCTCGTATCTGATGGAACCTCCTGGTGCCTTGATAGTAAGTTCCAGAGCATCAAGCCTATGAACAAACCTTTCCTCAGGACCTGTATATGTACAGCATATTTCAGCTACTTTTATTGATTCCATTGGTGCTAAAGTAACCTCAAGCTCACATTTTTCTTTATCGTATTTGTATTCACCATACTGAAGGGTTCTGCACTCACCCCCTTCTTTGCATATTGAGATTTCTTTCTGCTCTCCAATATACCAGCAGGCTTTCTTTTCTAATTTCTCCCAATCTTTTTCAATTTCTGGCGTTGGAGCAGGCTGTTTTGGTTTTTCTATTTTCCTGTATTTAACTGCTATCGTTATTGGCACCTCGGACTTGTTTACAACATAAAAACTCGTTATCCATGAACAGGATGGAAGAGAAAGAACAATAATAAATGTCATGAAAGTTATTAGCCTTTTCAACATAAAAAGCTCAATATAATTTTGTTATTTTACCTTTTTTAACTCCGGATGGGCTTCAAAATAATCATTTAGCTCATCCAGAGTAAAATCATCAAGGAAATGAGGATATCCCCATGTATTGCTAATTTTTCTTGCATAAGGTGCGATTCCTGATATATCAAGATTTAAATCATCTCTGAATTCATATCTGCCCTCATAAATCAACATTTGTAGATAAATCTTTTTTGTGTCTTTAAAGAACTCCTCTGACTTTTCATAAACAGGCTTTATTTCATCAATATAAACTTTGGATGAACTGCTCAACTCAGGTCTGCGAGTTTTTGGAAATGCCTCTTTTATCTTTATTTTCTCATCCTTTTTTATTCCAAGCGTTCCTGGAAGTATCATTACAAGCTCAACCCTGCCAACTCCACCTACAATGTTTGATGTTTTCAGAGGATAATAGAGTCTTTCTGTTTTGAATTTGTAAATAAGGGGTTCAATAAAGCTTAAATTTTTCTTGACAGAGACATAGTCAAACACAAAATAGCTGATTCCCCTTTTAATATAGTCTTCTGCGATATCTGAGAAGTTTTTGAGCCTGTCAATATCAATCTTTTTTATACCTTTACTTTTTAAGAAATCAAACACCCATTTATTAAATCCGGAAATGTCATTTATCTTTATTACAGTTACATCATGAAGTCCTATTTTTTGACTGAGCCTTATTTCAACAGGCACAGTCTCTGCACCACCTTTTGTTATTCCTTCCTGAATCTCTATCCTTTTCTTTCTTAAAAGTTTATTCACCTCTTCAAAGGGATTACCTTTTGCAAGGCTTACCTCAGGTTCTGATGGGAAGGGTATAAATTCTAAAACCTCTGTTTCTTTATTTGCCCTAAGCTCTGTCCCAAGAATCAGTGCTTCCTCTTTAAAATTATGTAGGATTATTGCCTTTTGGGAACCTTGTGTTAGTTGAGCATCTTCTATAAAGGAGAATAAGCCCTTGTCTGCTGAAGCAGGTTTGACTAAAAGAAAGATCAATAAGGTAAGTAATAGATAATCGGCAATCTTTTTCATGTCACACCTCTTGTATGATTACTTCATGTTTTCTTTCATTTTAGTCTTTCCACCTCTTTACATGCTTTTTCATCTTGAAGCTGTTCACAGAGATAACGATATTCCTCCAGTGCCTTTGAATATAAGCCTAACTTTTCATAAATTTCTGCCCGTAAATATGGAATCCCCCCTGAAAATTGAATCCAGAAAAAAGCTTCGGCTTCATCTTTATTGAGTTTGTTTAACATGTTAAAGCTTTCTTCTTCTTTCTCTGCTTTTTGCAGACCCTTCCATAAATCGATCAATTTTTTAGATAATTTCTGTTTTGTAAGATGTTTATCTACAATAGCTTTTGCTTTGCTTAATTTATTTAGACTTTCATCATAAAGCTGTTTATCGAAAAGAAACTGGGCTTGTGAAAGATAAAAATGAACAAGAAGTAGAGCTTCTCTGTTTTGAGGAGCTTTTTTTTCAAATAACTCAATACCTTTTGCAAAATTATTTTTGCGAGTTTCTACAGGATCATCAAACATAAACATAGCCATAAAAAGATAATCCTCTGCTGAAGCTTTACCTGAAGAGATTCTTTTTTTGATTTCTGCAATCTTTATTTCTGCAATTTTATCTTTTTCTTCGTCACTTTTGCCTTCTAAGTCTTTTAGTGAGCCTATTACCCTTTCTCGCCAGCCATCGTTAAGAATCTCCATTTCTAATTTGCCATATTCTGAAACCTGCAATGTTTCTATTATTTTCTCTTTTTCTTTATCTTCTTTTGAAAGAGTTTTATGTAATTCTTCTGCTTTTTGCCTCCAGTATTGAGATGAACTAAGGGCTTTATTTGCTTCAACTGTTTTATCTTTTCTGATATAGTAAGAATAAATAAATCCAGAGTAAGCATTAGCCTTTGCATTATAATACTGTGTAAGGCACTCCAGTTCAGTTTTTTTACAGGAAGCAATTGCCTGATCAATATCTGAAAGTGCTTTATTAAAGTAGTCTTCTATTATGTGTGAAGATGCTCGCTCAAGCTCTGCAGACTGTGCTTTTTCAAGATAAATTATTGCTCTAAGATTATAAAGTTCAGCTTTATTTGATGCGTTTAAAACAATAGCTCTATTTATATCCTTAACAATTCGTTCATGGTATTGCTGTTCTACAGCAGGATCGGTTTCATTTTTGGATTCATTTATGGAATTTAAAATATTATGCAGTATCTTAGCCCTCAGTGCATAGGCATCCGCATAGTTTTCATCTAACTGGATGGCTTTATCAAGATTATAGAGGGCTTCTTCAGGTTTATCAGTTACGGATGCTATCCCTACATATGCCTGAGCAAGCTCAGGATTTAGCTCCAATGCCTTTTTATAGGCATCAAGGGCTTCGTCACCATGTAAACTCTGAGCTCTTTCTACCCATAGATTTGCCTTATATTTCTTTTCTTCTTCAGAAATAAGTTTTGCAATTTTCTGTTTATCTCCTGCAGTTGCAAGCTCAAGTTGTCTTTTAAGTTTTGAGATTTCCTTATCCTGTTTCTCATACTCAGCTTTTAGCCTGTTATAAGCATCTACAATTGTCTGATCTTCTCTGACCTTTTTAAGATTTGCCTCTATCTCTTCTTCAGTCATTGTTGCTCTTATTTTCACATAAAATCTTATAGCGTCTACATCACCCAAAACTGTCTTTTTCTTCTCAAGAATATCTACCTTCATTGAGTGATTTGCAATGACCTCAATAACATCACTTTCAAGGGCAAGGTTTTTCACCTTTGTATAACTCTTTACAAATGCCCCAGCCTGTTCTGCAGCCTTCTGCATTGCAGACTTTTTTGCTTTCTCCTCCGCCACCTCCATTGTTTCTCCTGCACCCATTACATATTCGCCATCAGAGATAATTTCAACAGGATTGCCCGCAAAAGATTTGTTTGAGATTAGTAAAAAAATAATGGAAAAGAAAAGCCAGATCAGTTTTTTATGCATAATTTTCCTCCTGAATCAAAGCTTTCAACATCACCAGTAAGTCATAAATTTTATTTTCACCATTTCTCATCCATAATCTCCTTACGCTTTTGTTTGTATTCTTCCTCAGTTATAAGCCCATCCTTTTTTAAAGACTCTAATTTTCTGAGCTTTGTTTCAAAGTCCTCTGTACCTGTTTCTCTTTCAGATTGAATCTCTATAACATCTGTGGCAGTGGTAGGTAGTTTACTTTTCTGTTCTTTTGAGTAGCTAGTAAGATTTCTAATGGAATATATAATCCCTCCAATACATGCAATAACCCATACCATTGTAAAAATTCCAGGAACATCGGACATCAAGAACAGTCCAAGAAAGAGAAATATCACAAGCATAACAATTGTTATTTTTGAAGCTAATGGAGATGGCCTGACAGAGGCAATTTTGCGCTGGTTATTCATCTTTATCCTCCTTTAAAATATACGTCAAATTATCTCTTCCAAAATTGATTATCAATGGTGTCTGGTTGTGTCCGAGTTTTTTTGAGATTTTTACTATATTCTCCGAGAACAGGCAGGTTATATTGTTTTTTAACACTTTACTTTATAGGCAACACACTTGCCACTTTTGTCAGGACAGCATCTTTCACACCAGTGCTGTCCTTTGCTGTCACAACAGCATACTCTTTCATAACATCCATTTGGTTGGAGATTCCATTGGGTGCAGTTTGCTGAGGCTGCAACAAGAGTATGGTTTTCTGAATTTATATTGCATGAGTTTGACTGATCAATGGAATTTGTTATTGCAGGACCTGATGAAGCAAATATAAATATCAATCCAGTTAAAAAAATTAATAGAACTAACTTTTTCATCTTAGCCTCCTGTTTTTGTTTCTTTTTCTTTAATTTCGGCAATTCTGGCAGTGTTTTCTTCTATTTTAAAGAAAACAACTGTCAGTTCAAGAAAAACTCTTGACCATATAATTCCCAAAAGAGCAATTAATGGGGAAAGAATTATCTGTAAAAACCCTGCACCGGCTGAATATTTCATAGTGTTTATGCCACCAATTAGCAACATCAAGCCAATAAGTGCTGAGCCAATAATTGCAAGAACATAGAGAAGTTTGATGATTTTTACTGTGATAAAGCTTTTAAATGTTAACTCAAAAAGCTGTGCAAAAAAGCCTTTTTCAGTTTCCATAAAATCCTCCCTTTATTATTTACCCATTCTTTCAATTAAAAATTTGACCTGCCTGTCCTCTGGATTTAATCGCAGAACTTCTTCAAAGAGTTTTTTTGCCTCTTCCTCCTTTCCCATCTGGTAATACATAAGCCCAAGTGATTTCTGAAGGGTAGGGTCTTTTGGAAATTTCTCAATTCCTTCTTTTAAATATTTCAACGCATTATCATCTTCCTTCATCTCCTGATAAGATAAAGCAAGGTAGTAATAGACTTCGGGGCTTGGCTGGGCTTTAAGTGTTTCTTCAAAAAGTTTCACAGCCTTCCCATAGTTTCTCTGCCTGAAGTAGTTTCCTGCCTCAATTAAATATTCCGTTGCCTTTTTCTGTCTTTCTTCCTGAGAAAGGTTTGAATAGGGATTTGAAATAGCATCAACAACCCTGCCATCGGGAAGTCTTTTATCATATACCTTTGATATTTGAACATTTTTAATCTTCATTTCATCAATGTTTATTGAGCCAAAGTAGTTTTTATCAAGCTTTACAGGTGTTTCAGAATGGACATTTACCGTATTGTCATAGATGTTGTTGTCCATTATCTCACCAGAAAATCCATTGATTTTAATACCTGTTTCATTCTGGAATATATTGCTTGTCTGAATATTTGAGCTGGTTTTTAAGAGTTCAATTCCCATTCTGTTATCTGAAATTGTAAGATTCTTAAAAACAGGCGCAGGCACTGAAGCCACTAAAATTCCTCTGTCACATTGAGTAATTATTCCGTTTTCAATTAAACCTTCTGAAGAAGATGAGCTTATTCCTGTTATGGCATTTTTAATTATAAATCCGTTCATATTTGCATATCCGTTTTCAATCATTATGCCTTTCCATTTTTTGTCATTGAGAGATAAAAATTCAACAGGAGCATCCTTTGCATTTACATTAATCTTTCCATAAACGACAAGTGATGCGTTTTCTGCAAACATGAGCCTTGTTTCAGGTTCTATTGTGAGGGTTAATCCTTTTGGGATAATGAAATCCTGTCTGATAATGTATGTTCCAGAAAGGACAGTATCTTTTTCAGCTGTTCCAGAAAGGCTCCGGGGTTCTTTTGTTGTTAAAGAGGATTTTACAGCATCCTGAATCTCAGATTCGTTTCCCGCAGTATCAAAGGCAATCACTCTATAGTAGTAGGTTTTGCCATGCTCAACAGCTCTGTCTTCAAAGTGATTAAACTCCACTTTACCTATTTCTTCAAAGCCTGTAAGAGGTTGCTGACTTCTTAAAATTTTGTATCCCTTCAAGTCTGTAACATCCCTTAGTGGTTCCCATGATAGTTCTATTCTGTCATAAAACCCCTTTGCCTTAAGTCCCTTTACCTGAGGAGGAGGTGTTGTATCAATGGTAACAAATCCGCTTACATCAATCCACTGAGTTTCGTATCCAGCAGGCTTTCTCAGGGAAACAATTACAGGAGCTTCTTTTACATTGTCTCCGGGTAGCACAACATATTCTCCAATGTAGATTCCTGGCTGGGTTTCTTTCATCGGGATGCCCTTTTTAAAATTTCCTATATCAAAGGTAGCAACCATGCCTCTGTCTCCTTCTAAGCCAACTTGAATGACCTTTCCCTTTCCAAAAGGAGACTCTTTAACATTTGTGAGAACTTCTTTAATAACAGGCCTTTCCTCAACAATGCCAGTGGGTGAGGGAATCTTTTCGTTGAATTTATAACAAAGTTCATTAATCATTCTTACCTGCTGAATATCCCTTATGTTCATTGCAGTTGATATTGCCGTCATTACAGCACTTAATGGAGAAAGTGGAACACCACCTTCATGGTATCGGACAGAATCCTTAATTCTGAATACCTCTTTGCCTGTTCTTGTATTTATCATCCAGACTTCTGCCTCAATTCCAAGCTGTGAGTATGCAACTGCATAGATTTTTTTGTAGTCAGTAACTTTTCCGTAAATCAATCCATCACATCCCAAGGCTCTGCAGACTTCCTGTGGTGGAATTTCAAGAATACTTTTGCCTGTTTGTCTTTCAAGCTGAATAATCTTTTCATCAACAATACTCAGTTCAATGTCCCTGTAAGGTTTTGAGCTAAAGTGGTTATAAAATGACTTTCTTACTTGATTTGCAATACCTTTTTCTTCAGTTTTGTTTTCAAATGGAAGCACTGCAACTGTTTTTGGAAGCTCTTCATCAGCCAGTGTTACCTCTGGAGTTTCTTTTTTGATCTCAGAGACGGGAGCACAGGAAAAGAGAAATAAAAGAAAAAACAATGAGAAAAATATTTTTTTCATTTTAGACTCCTACTATCGCAAAATAAATTTTCCTTTAATTTTTTCTGGTTCAGGAGTTATTGCAGGTGATTGCTGGACATTAAGCTGTTTTGCTTCGTCTTCCACCAATGGTTTAATGTATTCATAAATATCAGCAATTGTTTTTTTGCCCTCTTTTAATGCTTTTAAAAAATAGTATGTAAATATTCCGTGTCCCTTTTCATAAGATGATATACTTATCTGGCTACTCTGCGATGCTGACAAAACAGCTATATTCTGTGATATTGCAGGCATATCTGTCATTATTATAAGAGGTCTTGCACCTTTTGCAATTACGCTTCTGCCACCTGCACCTGAAAAGCATGAATCAAGAACCACAACTATCTCTTTTGCAGGAAGTTTACCAATTTTTTCATAAAGCCTCTTTAGCGGATAACCTGTAACTTCAAGATAATTGGGATCGCCATCATAAGGCACTATGTAGGCATCGCCTGTCTTTGGTTCTGGTGCACCATGACCTGAATAATAAATGAAAACTTTGCTATCATTTTTTACTCGATTTGGTAGCCATGCTTCTATTGCCTTTTCAATTGCTGATTTCGTTGCTTTTTCATTTATAATAAATTCAATATTCCTTTCCTGAAAACCGATTGCTTTAAGATAGTCCTTCACAAGTTTTGCATCTTTACTTGAGAAGTCAGATTTTGGCAATCCCTGATAGTCTTCAATTCCTATAACTATAGCAAAATCATTAGATTTGGGTTTTACTTTAAACTCAGGAATTATTTCTATTTCTGAAACTTTAGTTTGTGGTTGAGATGTTATCTTTTGAGGAGAAGGTTTTAGTTGAGATACAGTTTTTTGCTCTTTATCTTGTGGGGAGATGTACTGAATCTGCAATTGTGCGCCTGTTGGGTCTTTAAACTCGTACATACTGCAGCCTGCAAATATAAAAGAAATGGCTAATATGAATAAACTAAAGACCAAAGTCATTTTTTTATCTCCCTGTTAGTATTCAAGAGTTTTAATTATTTCTGGTACAGCCTGTTGCATGGCAGACTGGAGCGCTTTTCTTAAGGAAATTCCTTTTGTCTCTGCTGAACCCACTATAGACCGTTCATCACCCTTTGCAATAACATTAAAAATTTTTACCTTAACACCATTTTTCCATATTTCAACTGTAAATTGCACATCACTTATGGCACCAACTGTCCAGAACCCCACATCCTGATCTACAAATACCTTTAAAATTGTCAAATCAATTCCTTTTGGCACATCTTCAGGCAGTTCAATAACTGGAGTAACTGTATATCCAGCAAAGCTTAATTCTTGCATTAGTGCTTTTACTATCCAATCTTCTATATCATTACTTGTAACAACATCTGCTGTCTTCATACCATAAGTGTTTTTTACTGTTCCTATGATCCACTCTCCAGTTGGCTTTTTATTGAGACCTGTATTGTTTTTAGGCTTTGCAATGAATACTTCTCCTGAGCCACCTTTTGCATTTACAGTTCTTTCATAGGTCAAATCAATTTTCTGGTCAACAAATGCACAGCTTATAAGTAAAACTGCTCCTGTTAAAATAATTGTCAACGCTTTTATCATGGAGCACCTCCACATTATAAATAATTCAACAAAATTATTTTTTTATTATATAAATCGTTGTTGTCTCTGTCCATTCATCTGGGTCAAGCTGATTGAGTTTTCTTACGAGGTCACTTATCATGCCTGTAGATTTTGCATCATATACCTGGAAGATTCCTTCCTTAAAACCAAGAGAAATTAATTCCTCCTTATTCTTTGTGGCAATTAGTTTAATTTTCTCTTCAGCGATATTACCTTTAAAATTTGGGATAAACATTGCCTTAAGTTTTATATTATATTCAGCAGATGGAAACTCGTAAATTTTTTCAGCTTTAGCAAAATTATCTTTTTGAATTGAATTTGGCAGAAGAAGAGTTACTGAGCCATCAGTTGCAATTGAAAAGATATATACATAACAATCTCTATTTGCTTTATAAAATATTTTAACACCATCGCCTTCTTTTAATTCATATTTTGAGAGGGTGAGTTTAACCATAAATCCATCACTTTTTTCAGGATATATAGGCTCTACAAGTGCCTTAATCTTAACTCTGTAAAGATTCCTGTCTTTTACATCCCAGCCTTCTTTAATAATTTCAATTTTATTAATCTTTCCCCTTACAGAAGTATAGGTAAGGTCTTCAGCAAGTTGGCTGTTAGATACGAGTGTGTGGGACCTTATAAAGACTCCAACTGCATTTTCTATTGCCTTTGTTTGAGCATCCTTTTTGGCTCTTTCAATTACCTCTTTCGGAGTATCAATTTCACTCATATATGCCTCTCCATCTGCCTCTACCCATACAGGTTTTTCCGATGCGTAAGAGTAAGAACTTATAATTAGAATAAATATGATAAATTTTAAAATCCTGACCGACATTTTAATCTCTATTTAGAAATAATAAGTAAAAAGCTGGTTTTTTTACCACAGGTAAAGGATATTTTTCATCTGCCTCTTCACAGGTTAATAATTTCAGCACATTGTTTTTATCTCTTACTAAGGTAAAGCAAAGTGTTTCTTGCTTAGTTGGGCAACAAGAAGGATCGGTTTCTTTATGGGTAAGAAGTGATAAATATATAAAGTCTCTCCCCCTCTCACGAAAAGTAACAAACCCCGGCTCAAATCTTAAATCCTTTATTACAACTCTATCGCCAAGTTCAATTGAATTAGTCTGAACGATTTTATCCTTTTCTTTCACAAGAGCTGTTATTTCTAAAAAACTACCACTTCCACCAAAGTTTTCGGAAAGTATAACTATAGCAAAGGGTGTTACTTCGTTTAGTTTAAATATACCGTATTTTTCTAATTTTACATTGAGATAATTTTCCATATCTTCCTTATTGCCAGGTCTTAATGGAGATTCATATTTGCCATTTTTCAATGTGATTGTTTTTTCTGAATATTTTAAATGGTAGGTAAAATTTTTAATGGTTTTTTCATTCAGGGTATCAGGGCTTTCTGAAGCTATAGCTGATTGTATCATGATTAAGAAAATCAATATGATTAGGCATTTAAAAGTTTTCATAAATATAACTTTTTCTATCAGAAGCACTGTCATAGTATACATTACTCCCCGTGCAGGATAAATACTGCCCAGTAAAAGGGATTATGATATTTCGCCTTCATCTCCTGACGGGTTAATTTCATTGCCTCAGCCCTTGATTTACCAGATTTTAAATAACTGTATAATGTTTTCATATATTCTACTGCTGGTTCACTGGCTACTTCCCATAGACTTACCACAACGCTTTTGGCACCTGCCTGCTGAAATGCTCTTGCAAAGTTTACAACACCTTCGCCTTCAACCTCTTTTCCCACTCCAGTAACGCAGGCAGAAAGAACAACCATATCTGCATTAAGTTTCATTCCAGTAACCTCACTGAGAGTCAAAAATCCATCATCTCCTTGATTTTCAACCTGACTTAGAAGTATGAAAGGTTCATTTATTCCCTGAACCATACCAGGAAGGGATGCATGGGTAGCAAAATGAATATATCTGTAATTTTGGAGACCTGCCTTTTTTAGATTTGTCTCGTTAGCCATCACTGAAAGTAAAACCTGAGGTGGTTCTGGCTTTACTCCCATTATCTTTGCAATCTCTTTTACTTCATCTTCTGTTTCTGGAAGTGGTGGAAACTCTATTTTGTTAGATTCTTCCTCTGTTACTGCACCCCATTTTGCTTTTATTGCAAGACCTCTGAAGGCATATTGTTTAAGATTTGCAAGCTGTTCTTTCTTTCCCTGTTTCCAGGCAATGTATCTTGGGTCATCTTTACTGTAAACAGGATTTCCAAGAGCAAAGAGAGGTTTTTCTGGCTGTTTTTCTTTCAAAATTCTCTGAAGTGCCATAATAGTTGCTGATTGATAGTATGTGATTGTGTATCTGTCTGCCAAATATAAGCTGTCTTTTATGTCTGTTCCTTCTTTTATAATGAGTGCTTCAAAAGGAAGTAAACCTAAGATTCCATCAGGAACGATTATTATCATTTCATTTTCTTTTACATCTTTTAATGCCTCATAAAGTAAACTATCATATAGTTTTTTAGCTAAGTTTACTGAAAATTGTGAAGGATTTCTTGTATTCATTGGTTCAATGAATGATTTTACTGTTTCTTCAAGGGATTGCCTTGTTAAAGGAATTTTTATAAGCCTTTTTACCCCTCCTTTTCTGATAACAAACAAATAGGTGGCATCATCAGTTACTGCATACTCAAATAAAACTTCATCTGTCCTCAATGGCAATTCTTCAGCTTTAACAGGCAATGGATAATGAAGTGCTGCATATCTTGGATAGTTTTTTCTAAGCACTTCTATTAATTCATCAAGTTGCTTCTTGATTTCTTCCCTTTTTTGCTGAAGTTCTTTTACTGCCTGCTCACCTTTTTTTAATGCCTCTTCCCATCTGCTATCAATATATGAAAGCTCCTGAAGGAGCCTATCTTCAGCATCTTTTAAATTCTGAGGTATTTCTTCAGTCATTGTTTTTCTTAGAGAACCTGCCATTGCCTCAAGTAATATCCTTGCCTTTGTGAGTTCTGAAAAATAAAAGGCAGAAGAGGCTGGATTCTGTCCCAAAAGATTGTAACCTCTCTCTGCCATCTCATAAAGGACTGATATTATAGCTCTGTATGGAGTGAGTCTACCATAATATCCCCCACCTGCAAAAAACTGACCTTTTTCAGTTGTGGACTGTCTCATATTTTCAACTATATTTATGGCATTCATCAAATTAATGGCTGATTCCTGTAATTCTCCTTTACCTTTAAGTGCCAGTCCTACCTGAGTGTAATATTCAATATGCCTGTTAGGATTATCTCTCCATGAAGGTGGAATCTCATTTGCAATCTTTAAAGCGGAATCATATCTACCTGTTAAAAGATATATTTCTATAAGTCCAGGATGTAGCATCCTGTTTGGTTTTATCCTTGGCTCAAGTTTTTTCCTTTCAAGGAAAATATCTTCTGCATCTTTCAGTCTTCCCTGCTTCAGATAAACTGCTCCAATGTTGTTAAGCCCTGTCTCAAGAAGATGGGGATTGTTAAGTTTTCTATCAATTTCAAGGGCTTGATTCAGGTATTTCAGAGCGGAATCATATTTGCCTGATCTAAAATACTCCATACCGATGTTATTTAATACATAAACAAGAGAAAAAGGTCTTTGAAGATGTTTTTCAATTTCCAGTGATTTTCTGTAATACTCAAGAGCTTTGTTAGGGTAGCCAAGTCTTCCATATACATGTCCTATGTTGTTTAAAACTGTTGCAGATGTAGGTAAATCATTTTCCTGTTCTGCCAATTTTAATGCGGATTCATAGTTTGAGAGAGCCTTTTCATATCTGCCAAGATCCATGTAAAGGCTGCCAAGATTATTTAAAGTAATCCCTAATTCTTTTTTAAGATTCTTTTTTTTCTGAATCTCTATTGCTTCCTGATAGTAAGAGATTGCCCTGTCATATTTGTAAAGGTCGCAGAGTATATCAGCAATTTGTCTGAGAACAATTGATATGCCTTCCTGGTTATTATGTTTTTTTGCAATTTTCAATGCTTCTTCAGAATAAGAGAGAGCCTTTTCAAGCTGACCCATTTTTGTATAAACCAACCCTGTAACAGAAAGATTCGCTCCTACAGAATTTTCATCTCCCTTTTCTCTGTAAATTTTTGTTGATTCATTGAGGCTGTAAAGAGCTTTTTCATATTTGCCAAGAGAAAGAGCAACTTTTCCAAGTGTATGAAGCACTATAGAGAGGCTGTCTTTGTTGTTAAGTTCTGTAAAGAGTCTCCTTGATTCTTCAAGATAATTGTAGGCTTTTTCTAAATTAATTGCACGACGGTAATAAATAGAGCCAGCAAGAAAAAGGTCATCCGCCAGCCATTCTTTATTGCCAAGTTTTCTTGCAGCATCAACTGCTTTTTCATAGTAAAAAAGTGCTTTATTGTCATCACCTAAGTCTTCATAGGAAGAGCCAAGACCATTATAATTAGAGGCATAACATTCATAATCATTTCCACATAAGGCAAGGGATTTTTCATAATAATAAATTGCTTCTTTGTATCTTTTTTCTTTATATGCCTTGTCTGCCAGTTCCCACAGCCTTTCAGCCTCGTTTTTTGGCTGACAAATAGCTGTGAAAGGAATAAAAACTATCAAAATTGATATTAAAAGATGCTTCCACTTCATTTTTTACCTGCAAACCATTCTCACAGAAGCCTTTACTGAAACTGTTTTTTCTTCCTTTTTAGGCTCTGGAGCTTCAATCATAGTTTTTGCTGATTTTAGAAAGATACCTTCATCATATTCTCTCCACCACCAGGAAGGTCTTCTTATATCATAATCTATGCTTGTTAAATTGCAAGCTTTGTTTAACTTTTCAGAAACCTTTTTTGCAAAGTTTTTTGCAGTGTCAATTATCTCAATTTTTAACTCCTCTTCAACTTTACGAAGATTTTTCTTTGATACAATCCATTCTGGTTCTGATACTGTAAAATCCATTTTTTCACCATATTTTTCTTTAAAATTAGATAAAATCTCAAGAATTTTATTCTGCTCCGATGGTTCTTTTAATTCAAAGACATAATGAATTGAACCTTTATATCCTGAACATTTTTGTTTGTTTTTTTCCCACCAGCAGTTTTTATATACCGAATACTTTCCACCTCTGTATTCAAAGCCAAGATTTCTTAATGACTTATCCACTGCTCCAAGCATATTTATTGCATCAACTTCTTTTGCAGTGTTTACATTTACTCCAACCGTCATGTTGAGAATGTCTGGAATAAGTTCCTTTGCTTCTTCAAGGGTTATGGATACTTTTGTCATTTTTTCATCATCCTGAGCAAAAGCAGAAGTGAAACTTAATAAAAAAGTGGTGAATAAAATTATCATTAATTTTTTCATGGTTAAATCCTCCAATTAATAATAAATAGTTCAACATAGTTCAACATTGTTCAACATAGTTCAAAATTATTTTAAAACAAAGGCGACTTTTGCACTGGCAAAGAAGTTTGCCTTCTGGTTTGCAGAATAAATTTTTACAGCATCCTCATCTGAAACCTGAAGGTCACTTGGACTTACTGTTCCAGAAGCTTTTATGATAAGAGGATTTTTAACTCCTCTTTTTTCCAGTGCTGCCTTTGCTTTCTCTATACTGTTTGTATACTCTCCACATCCCTGCTCAACAAGAACTTTCTGGCTTATTTTTGACGGGTCATATAAAACCTCTCCCTTTGAATTAAATATTCTGTTTATGAGCGCGGGTCTAAAGTTAACCTCTGTTGCATCAACTATCAGTCCATCATATATTTCTTCAAGTTTTACAGGCTTTGTTCTATATTGAGGCTGGGGTTCAACTATTTCTTTTTTAATTTTTGGGTCTCCAAGAATTTTCTCATACATAAGTGAGCCAAAACCTTTTGGTCCTGTCATCCCGATCTTAACAATAACAAGGGCAACCTCTTCCTGAGGATTCCATTCTTTGTAAACAACCTGAGCCCCTTTTACAAAACCTGCAACTGCTGTTCTAACAACATCATACTGAAGCTCCGCATCTCTAACCAGTGTATCTCCAACAACTGCAACTCCTTCAAGGAATTCTGCAAGCTGCCTGTATGCAAGAGTAGTTGCAGCTCTCTCTGCAGTAAGTCTTCTCTGAGCTGGTGTTTTTGCAGTTGGAGATGGAAGTCCCTCTGCTGCTACCAGTATGTAATCATTTATAAATGCCTGTTCAGGAGATGTGGTAATTGATAGATTGTTTTTTTGAAGCCACTCATTAGCCTTTTCAAATACTGGAGAAATCTTATCCTGTGTATCCTGCGCATTTACAATACTCACAATTGTAAAAACTGATAAGATTAAAAAAACTAATTTTTTCATTTCTGATCCTCCATTATTTTTTAATTTATTTCGCAGTTGAAACCATATCATTTTCTTTTATTTCTTCACATTTACCACTTATACACGTTGCAGTGGCACAGGATTTTTCTATTTCAGTAATCTTTAGTTCTGCTATTACATCTGTTAGTCTTTTAATCACCATTCCCGTTGTAGGACTTTTAATTTCTTTTACAATTTTTATTACATATAGAATCATATCTTTATCTAAACCGCTATCCTTGCCAGCATCAATTAAATATGTTTTTGTAACTTTATCAACATAAACTACAACAGAATTTATTACAGATTCTTTGATTTTTACGCTTTGTTCTTTAAACTGCTTAACAATATCAGATATAGCTTTTTTCGTGGCTATTCCTAAAAGAGAATTTTCAAAATCTGCTGATGCGGTTTGAATAAGGTCACCTATTTTTACTCCTGATGTTGATTCTTCTCCAAACCCTTCAGCAGCAGAAATTATTTCAGCAGTTGATGTATCAATAAGACGCGCATTAACAGCCACCTTAGCAGTATTTGTTCTAACTCCTACGCCAAGAATTCCAACATTTTTTTCTTCTACACTGAATTGAGTGACACTTCCTATTACAACAGCACTTACTCCTAATATTTTTCCAAGCTTTGCAGCTTCCGCAGGATCAACCACTCCGCTAAGAGAAAGTTTTTGTTCATTTAAAATTTTTTCAAGCTGATTTCTTTCTACAACTTTGAATGTTCCATCTTTAACAAATTCTGTAATTAACATATCTGTTATAGCTCTTCCAATTTTACCTTTTTCGTTCTGAATTTGCTGTCCTTTTAAAGCCATAAGAATATAAATTGGATTTTTAGCTTGAAGCTGGGCTGTTATGGAGGCATCATCAAAATCAAGAACCGCTATTTTTTTAACTCCAGCTTCTGCATAAGACAATACCGAAAAAAGAATAATTAAAAATGAGAGAATAAAAATTTCAGCTTTTCTCATGGCTAACTCCCTACTTATTAATTTCAATAAATATTCATCCTTTGTTTCAATACTCTTATTGCAAGGATTGCTTCTGCTCCTGTAACAGCTCTGTCAGGGTTAAATTCTCCTGAAAGTTCTGGTTCCATAATCCCTCTTGTTACCATATTCATAACAGCATTGTAAATTGGTGAGGTTGTTCTTATATCAGGAAATGGGGATTTTTCATGACCGAAAAATGCTGTTGCAAGTTTTTCATCCTGTGTAAGCTTTATAAGTACATCTTCAAGTATTAAAGCCATTTCTCCTCTTTTTACTATCTCCTCAGGTTTAAAAAGATATGCCTTTGTTGTTTCGTCATATTTTGGTTCAAGTCCTCTAATTTTCCACTTAAGTATGGTAAGGATTTCTTCTTTAAAAGGATTATTCAGTATATCAGCAGGTGTAAATTCAGGTTTTCTCTTAAATTGAGACTGGACTGGAATACGGCCTGCAAAAAGACTATCAATTTTTAATTCATCAACAAGAAGTGCTGAGAGGTCTGCCCTTGTTATGCTGTCCTGTATGGCAATTTTTTTACCAATATCACCAACTGTAATTCCAGCCATTGCCCGGATGATTTTATCAGCTTTTTTCCATGCTCTGTCAGCTTTCTCATTCCATTTTCCTTCTTTTTTTGCATTTAAAACCGCTCTGAATTTATCTTTTGCTTTTTCAAAATCAAGGGCTTCAAGATAGGCAACTCCCATAAAGTAATGTGCTGATTCTTTACCCTGATAATAAGTAAGTGTGTTTTCATCAACTTTAATATCCAGTGCATTGAAATAGGCTTTTTCAATTTCATCAAGCCAGTTATTTGTTTTGAGAGCAGTTAAACTTCTCATTTTTGCCATGTAGTAGTCAAACTCTTCCGCTGGACTTACTGCTTTCTTTTTTGCAGTTTTCAGGTCTTTTTCAATCCTTTCAATTTCAATTTTTTTAAATTCAGAATCCTTGATCAATCTTGTCTTTTCCGCCTTTGCAATTGCAAGCCCTGAATAGGACTTTGAAAATTCTTCATCGCAGTAAATGGCTCGCTGAAATTTTTCAATTGCAAGCTCATTTTTTCCTTCTTCTAAGGCTTTCATTCCAATGAGATAGTGGTGTTCAGGGTTATCCTCTGGAAGCGTGCATTTTGAAATTTCCTTTTGAGCACATCCATAGAAAAGTCCCGTAAAAATTAATAAAAGAATTAAAAACTTTAAATATCTCATTTAAAGCCTCCTTTTTATACTTTATTAAGCCAATAATATCAGAAGAAAAAACATATGTAAAGGTAATTTTCACATTATTTTGTCAACCTCTGCCAGAAACTCTCCTGAAATTTTGTTTTAACTGCGTGACCTGTAAATACTTTGTTTGCGTAATCTTCACCAATAATGCATATGCTTCTGTCATTGTGCAAATCTGTCTCTGATATAGTGCACTCACCAATAATCTTTGATGTAATTATGTCTGTATTTTTTATAGGGTCTGTTTCTTTAATAAACTCTATAATTTCAACCATTGAGCCTGCTTTTATTCCATCTGATGTCCCCAGTGTAATAAATGCAACTCTTTCCTGAGGATTTTTTCTGTTTGTCATAGTCTTGTAAATATATCCGTAAACTGGAAATGTATTGATTATTTCATTTTTAGAATTATTAATAGCCTTTTCAATGGCTTTATTTAAAAGTCCGCAGGGATCCTGAATCCTGCAATCATACTGAGAACTGACTTCTCTGTAATTTATTTGTCTTCCAATCATATTAAAAGCTTTTTGAATTCTTCCTTCTGGAAATTCAAGCAATCTGAATACCAATCCTGTCTCAGCCTCTTCACTACATGATGCAGAGGTGTAATGGGTTTTTCCTTTTTTATCTGTCCATGAACTTGCTGGAGTAAAGCGTGCTTGAGTATATGCCTTTGATATTGAACCGACAAATACAAAATCCACCCCCTCAGCAATTTTTGCAAATCTCTGAGGGTCTATGTCTCCAGAAATACCTGCTCTGAATTTTAACTCATCAATAATTGCATTTAGATGAGTTCTTTCCACAAGCTCAACATTTCCTGCCAGTGCAAGAGTTTGAACAAGAAACTCCTGTGCATTTATATAAAGCTGACATCTGCTGTAAGGGGTGTTGTCAGATGGTGGAAGAACTGCAACTTTTGGTTTTTTCTTCTGGACAATATAATCAGGTATGAAATGCATTGCTTTTTTATTATCAATATCTGAAACTGTATAATCCATCAAGCTAACTTTTGGAGGAGAGCATCCCACAAAAAACACTATGAGAATTGATAAAATTCCTGAAAAAAATGACACTGATGATTTTATAAAAACCATTCTCTTACTAATTTTTAATCCTTAATATAATAGAATTGGGTAAAAAATTAACAACAATTAAGCCCTTTTGATTCAGACTATTTGCAAGATATACAGGATTTTCAGGATAGCTTACAAGAAAATCTCCCATTCCTTTTTCCTCAACTTCTGTAACCCATGCAATATTCTGTAGCATCTCTTTTATCTCAAAATTTTTGTTCAAATCATTTAAACCTTCAATCCTAACTGATATTTTTCTTGCGATGCCATGCATATATTTACTTATTTTATCAAAAACAATCGGCACAAATTTTTCTGAAAGATTCTTCAAACTCTGAACCGTAGCATCCTCCACATTTAATGCCATTCCCTTTGCTTCTTCTGTTCCTGAAGCTAATATGATTATTCTGTTAGAATCTCTTTCTCTGGCAACCACTCTATATGTAAGCCTTGTTGTGACATTATTAACAGGCATTGTTAAACCATATCCTATGTCCTGTCCCTTTCTTGTTGAAATTGTATAATCAACTTTTCCAATTAAAAGAAGATTTGAAAGGTTTTTATACATCAGGCTTCTTAATATGATATAATTTCCTTTTTTCATTGCACTTTCTATCATTTCTGCTTCTGCTATTTGTGCTGGTGTTATGTCAACAACTTTAACTCCCATCTTGGTTAATTCTCCTATAAGTGTCTCACTCAGAATATTTGTCTCTTCATGTTCGCCATAAGGTTTTCTTAAAGGTATAAAAACAGCCATGGAATTATTAATGGCAAGCATTGAAACAGCATCACCTGTTAGAGAGTCATTAACACATACCTTTGCAATAACTTTATATATATCTCCTTCCTTCCATTCCCTTTGTATCTTGTAACCTGTAATAACTCCCCTTATTTGTTTAATGACCGCATCATCTATAAGAGAAAAGTTCTGGACAACTGTTTGAGCTTTAATCTTAACTCCTGCTACCTGTTCAATGGCATTCCATTTAGCTCTTGATATTGCTTCAGCTTTTGCTGAGGGGATATCTGAACCTATGATTGCTGCTTCTCCATGAGAGTCAATGCATACTGTTTTTGCCTCTACATAAGATGATAAAAAAATCACTACAAGAATAATAAAAAAATTAAAAGCTCTGAATTTCATTCTTTATTCCTCCTAAAAACGATTAAGGTCAATATCTGGCAAAATAAAGAAAAATCCATTTTTCTCTTGCAGAATACCACGAAATTTTAAAACCTTCATCGCCTTTGTTACCGCTTCTCTTGAAGCTCCTGTTAAGGATGCAAGCTCTCTATGTGTAATTTTTCTTATTTTTATTAATCCATCCCTGGTTCTCTCACCTTCTTTGTCGGCAATACTTAAAAAGATTTTCAAAATTCTCCTGCTTACATCAAGAAATGCCATAGCACCAAGCATTTCATCGGTCATTCTTATTCTTTCAACCATTGCAGAAAGAAGTATTATGGCAATCATTGGATTATTTTTCAATAATGTGAGAAATTTTTCTCTTTTTAAGACTCCAATTACAGAATTATCAGTTGCGATAACAGTTGCTGAACGAGGTCTACCATCAAGAAGACTCAACTCTCCGAAAAAATCTCCTTTTTTGAATATATTGAGAACAAGTTCTTTGTCTTCTGTATCAATAAGGCAGGCTTTTACACAACCTTCAAGAACAATATAAAGATCTGTGCTTTCATCAGATTGGTAAAATATAATTTCTCCTTTTTTTACCCTTTTTATAGTAAAACCGTTAGAAACTAAAGATAGATACTCATCTGAAAGACACTGGAAAAGGGGTATTTCTTTTAAGATTTTTAAGACTTCAATGTTTGGCATACTCAAGTTTATCAAAACATTTTAAAGGCGTCAAGCAATCGCATTAGATCATACAAAATGTCGTGAAATACTCCTGGCTAATTAAGCTGGAACTTCAAAAACACTTGCTAATTCTTAATGGACGGTAGGGGAGTTGAACCCCCGACCTCCAGAGTGCGATTCTGGCGCTCTCCCAACTGAGCTAACCGCCCTTAAATTTATAATATCATACTACTCAAACAGATTGCCTGAACAGCTATCCCTTCCTGTCTTCCTATAAAACCCATTCCCTCATTTGTTTTAGCCTTGATGCTTATATTTATGCCAAACTTCTGTATGTTTTCTTTCATTTTTGGTATATAAGGAGACATTTTCGGCTTTTCGGCAAATATGATGCAGTCAACCCATAAAGGTTTGATTTTATTTGATTTAACAATTTCCAGTGTTTTTTCAAGTAAAACCATGCTTGAAATATCTTTATATGATGGGTCTGTATCTGGAAAATATGTTCCTATGTCCCCAACTCCTGCAGAACCAAGAATAGCATCTATTATTGCATGAATAAGAACATCAGCATCTGAGTGTCCATAAAGTCCTCTGTTGTAAGGAATTTCAACCCCTCCTATGATTAATTTTCTTTTTTCAACAAATTTATGACTGTCATATCCTATCCCGATTCTTAATGAGTTCAGGATAGTTTCATTCAGCATAATCGAAGAACAGCTCTGAATGGCAAATTCCAGTTTCTTTAAATCTTCTCTTGTTGTAACTTTAATATTGTTCTCATCGCCCTGCACTGATAAAATCTTTCCTCCGTATCTTTCTATCAATGAAGCATCATCAGTCCCGTAAAAACCTTCATTGTATGCTCTTTCATATGCTTTGATAATTTTTTTAAACCAGAATGCCTGAGGGGTCTGCACTGCTTTAAGAATGTCTCTATTTAAAGTTCCACCAATAATCCCCTTTTTTTTAGTCCATTTGATTGTATCCGTTAAAGAAATTACAGGAATCACTCCATCAATATCAACACTCATAGTCTCAACCACTCTTTTTATTACATCCTGACTTACCATAGGCCTTGCAGCATCGTGAATTAAAACAATATCTGTCTCTGATGGCAAAGACATTAGAGCATTGTATACAGAGTCCTGTCTTTCCTTCCCTCCCTCAATGATTTCTCTGACTTTTTTAATATTAAATTTATCGAGAAAGGCTTTTACCTTTTTGAGTGCCTCTTTTCTAATAACAAGCCATATATCATCAATTTTTTCATAACTGTCAAAGGGTTCAATTGCCCAAATAAAAAGAGGTTTGCCATAAATTTCAAAAAAGACTTTATCTGGTGAGCCAAATCTTTTTCCAATACCTGCTGATACCACAATTGCTGATATTTTCATCCTAACTCCTTTTCACTTCCTGCTTCATCAACTGGTCTTCCAAATATCATTCTTCCTGATGAAGTCTGTAGAACGCTGTGAATAACAACATCAATGGTTTTCCCGATATATTTTCTTCCCTCCTCAACAACAACCATTGTTCCGTCATCAAGATAAGCAACTCCTTGGTCAGGTTCTTTCCCCTCTTTTGCTATAAAAAGTTTCAAACTCTCACCAGGTAGCACAGGTGGTCTCATTGCCTGTGCGAGCTCATTAATGTTTAAGACAGAAACTCCTCTAAGCTGTGCAATTTTTACAAGATTTAAGTCATTTGAAATAATTGTTCCTTTTATGATTCTACAGAGTTCAACAAGTTTTATATCAACTTCCTTTATTTCAGGCAGATCTTCCTCAAGAATTTCAAAATTTATCATGGGCATTCTTTTAATCCTCTGCATTATATCAAGTGCCCTTCTGCCTTTTGCTCTTCTTAAAGGATCAGGAGAGTCTGCTATATATTGAATTTCCTTCAAAACAAATCTGGGTATCAAAATAGTGCCTTTTACAAAACCAAGCTCTATGAGATCCGCTATCCTTCCGTCTATTAGAACATTTGTATCAAGAATCTTTGGCTCTTCCCATATGGTTTCCTTTTTGATTATTCTTAAAATATCAGTAATTTTGATTTTCTCAGCCTTTTTAAAACCCAAAATACTTCCTGCATATCCGAAGCTTATCATTACAATAAAAGAAAAAATGCTCAAAGCATAAGACTTAATAGTTAATGATAAAAATAAAAAGGGTAAACTGAACAGGAATCCTGCAAAAATTCCTGCTGAGAGTCCTAAAAATCCAAGAAAAATCTGAGAACTGTTCATTTTTTTAATCTTTACATAGATAAAGATACTTAAAAGAATAACACCTATTGATGTTGCAGAAGCTTCAATAAAAGACTGAAAGCTGAAATTGCTCCAGATAATTATCAAAAAAGAAAGGCTCAAAATAAAAAGAAAAATTAACAGGCTCATGATGATAAAATCATATAAAACTTTTTACCACCTCTGTTTATGAGGACAAGAACATCATTTCGTGAAGTCTTCTGTATTGCTTTCTGGAAATCAGAGGTGGATGTTATTTTTTGTCTTTCAATTTCCATTATCAGGTCTCCTTTTCTGAGTCCTGTATTTTCAGCTGGAGAACCCTGTTCAATTTTATAGACAACAACTCCTCTGTCATCCGGGTCAATACCTATTTGTTTCGCCATTGATGGTTCAAGATCAATAACAGATAAGCCTTTGAAAGGGTTTTCAAATTTCCCTCTTGTTTGCCTTGCAATTTTTACCTCCTGAAAAGTTTCTGAAGGAAGTTGTGCAACTGTAACAGACAGGGTATATATTTGACCGTCTCTTGCAATTTTTAATTTAACAATTGAACCTATCGGGCTCTGAGCCACAAGATTTCTTAAAACTGCGCCTTCTTTTATCTGTTTTCCATTATACTCAAGGATAATATCTCCCCTTCGGAGACCTGCTTTACTGGCTGGACTATGTTTTGTAACATCAGTGATTAAAACTCCGTATGAATCTTTTAGATTAAATCTTTCAGCAAGCTCTGCTGTTAAATCCTGAACTATTACTCCTATCCAGCCTCTTATAACTTTTCCTCCTTTTATCAGACTATCTTTTATGATGCGTGCCATGTTGCTTGGCACAGCAAAGCCTATTCCCTGATATCCTCCTGTTTTTGAAAATATTGCAGTATTTATTCCTATTACTTCACCTTTTATGTTCACAAGCGGGCCACCTGAGTTTCCGGGATTTATTGCTGCATCTGTCTGAATAAAATCCTCATAATCAGCTATTCCAACATCAGCTCTTCCTGTGGCACTTATGATCCCCATTGTAACTGTGTGTGTTAATCCATAAGGATTTCCAATTGCCAGAACAAAGTCTCCAACCTGAAGCTTATCTGAATCGCCCCATTGTGGTACAGGTAAATCATTTGCATTTATTTTAATCACTGCAAGGTCTGTTTTCGGATCAACACCTATCACAGAAGCCTTAAATGTTCTTTTATCATAAAGTGTTACCTTTATATCTTCTGCCTGCTCAATCACATGATAATTCGTAAGTAAGTATCCATCTGTAGACACTATCACTCCAGAACCCATGCTCATTTCTTTCCATCTTTTACCCTGTGAATTTCCAAATGGTGGTAAAAATTCAAAAAGGTCTTCAAGAGTAGGTGGAGACTGAACAGTACGGGTTGCTGATATATTCACAACTGATGGAGAGACTGTTTTTACTATCTCTGCAAAGCTTTTAACAGGCTGGGCTATATTACTGTAAATTGGTATGGATTGCCTTGGTCTCTGTATCAGAGAAAATATTGTTGCTCCTATCAGAAATCCTGTAAAAAAAATCAGAATAATTAATATGATCTTTCTTTTTGTCATTTTTTATTCTTTTTTTATGAGTTTTCTGACCTCTCCAACACGAAGAGTTATTTTTTGAGAATCAAAATGCTCAAGATATGCAAGCGCATATTTTCTTGTTGTATTAAGAAGAGTTCTGAATTCTGAGACTGTCATTTCCTGTTTTTTTAAAAAGAATTCTTTTAAAAGTTTTGTCATCCTTTCATAGTTCTCCTTAACAAGATATAATGAGTCATTTATTCTAACTATTTTACCTGATTTTGCAAGTATTTTCAGTATATCACCCATCTTTGCTTCAGAAACACTTAATAGGCTTGCAAGCTCATCTTTAAAAGGTGGCTGGAATTCACTGTTTTTAAGCTGATGTATTATTTTATCTTCTAATGCAGGTTCTATTTTTTCTTTTACCATAGATTTAAGTTTTACCAAATTGCCTTCCACAATTACTTCAGGCATATGAGGCAGTAACATGAAAATCTCGGGAAATTTTTCAAGTGAAAGTTTTGATTTTAACTCTTCCTTTGGCAGACCTTCTTTATACGGATTTTTTGCATGAAAATCCCTCAATAAATCCAAAAGTGATGTTTTAAAAGAATTGAAGATATCTATATGAAAAAGATGATTTTGTGCCCTCACAATTCTTTGTTTTTCTGAGAGTTTTTCAACAGATGTTCTGATATGCGAAATATCAGCATTTATCCAGCCTTCAAGCTCTGAAATTGAAATCCCTTTCATTGATCTTCTTTTAATTTTTATTTCTATTCGGTCAGATAAATCCCCAGATGAGAGAACTTCAAGATGCTCTAAAATAATATCCTTTTTTCTTTTTGGAGGATGCGGGTCAAGAATAACCCCTCCTCCAAGTGTCTGGAGAGGAGAAAATCTTCTTATTATGAACCTGTCCCCAGCCATTGCAACAACAGGTTCCTGTAATTTTATACAGGCAAATGCTTCTTCATCGGGTAAAATCTCTGTTTTTCTGAATATCTTAACTCTTCCAACAGTTTCTGATGTTGCAAGATAAAAATGCACTGGAGCATTATTTTTCAAAGGTGTGGCATCCTTGAGAAGCTTTATTCTACCTTCTATAAAGTAAGTTGGCTTAAGCCTCCCAGGAACAGTAACAATGTCTCCTCTTTTGATGTCTTCCTTTGATACACCATGAAGATTTATTCCAACCCTCTGTCCTGCAAAAGCTTCTCTGAGAGGCTGTCCGTGACTTTGAAGCCCTCTTACTTTTGAAGTGATTTCTGCAGGAAGAACCTCAACCTGTGAGTCAACAGAAATTTTCCCAGAAAGAACAGTTCCTGTAACAATAGTTCCAAATCCCTTCAGAGTGAAAACCCTGTCAATCGGCATTCTGAATATACCTTCAGAAGATTTTTCCCTGACTTTTAATGCAAGCTTCTTTATCTTTTCTTTTAGAAGCTCTATGTTATACCCTGTTTTTGCAGACACAGGAATTATATCAGCATTTTCAAGGAAGGTACCTTTGACTGTTTCTTTTATGTCCTCACGAGCAAGTTCAAGGGTTTCTTCATCTACAAGATCAGCCTTATTAAGAGCAATCAAGCCTGATTTTATTTTTAATAAATCGCATATTGCAAGATGTTCTTTTGTCTGTGGCATAACTCCTTCATCAGCAGCAACAACAAGCATAACAAAATCAATGCCTCCAACTCCTGCAAGCATATTTTTTATAAGTCTTTCATGCCCTGGAACATCAACTATTCCAACAACTATGTCAGGATAAATAATATTAGCAAAACCGAGATCAATGGTAATTCCTCTTTCCTTTTCCTCCTTCAGTCTATCAGGATCAATTCCTGTTAGAGCCTTAACAACTGAGCTTTTACCGTGATCAATGTGTCCTGCTGTACCTAAAATTACCTTTTTCATGTGGTAAGCTTGACAAAATTTCTAATAAGTTTAAGTCCGATTTTCTGAGATTTTTCAGGATGAAACTGAGTGGCAAAAATATTTTCTTGAATCATCATTGAGGTAAACTCTACTCCGTAGTCAGTTACACCAGCAACAGCTTTTGAGTCTTCTGGTATCACATAGTATGAATGCACAAAATAAAAGTAAGAATTATCAGGAATTTCTTCAAAAATTTTGTTTTTCTTTTTAAATTTAACACTGTTCCATCCCATATGTGGAATTTTATAATTTTGTGGCAGGCTGAAGCGAACAACCCTTCCTTTTAATATATCAAGCCCCTTACATAGTCCAAATTCTTCTGATTCTGTGAAAAGAATCTGCAGTCCAAGACATATTCCAAAATAGGGTTTACCATTGAGAATTTCTTCTTTTATTGCCTGTAGAAGTCCCAATTCTGAGAGATTTTCCATACAATTTTTGAATGCTCCCACTCCTGGAAGCACAATAGCCCTCGCTTTCATAATTTCTTCAGGATTTTGAGTTACAGAAATCTCAGCACCAGCTGTTTCAAAAGCCTTTGAAACACTTCTAATATTTCCCATTCCGTAGTCAATTATTGCTATCATGCGATAATTCTACCACAAAATAAAAAGTTTTTTTAAATTTTCTAACTCTCTGTAAGGTTTGAACTTACTATCTTCAAATGTTTTTATGTGAAGTTCACCATCAGGAAATTCTTTTATCTGGATAGCTCCATCAATATCAGTGCGGTAAACTCTGCATGTTGTCTTCAGATATTCAACTACTTCTGGGTGAGGATGCCTGTAAGGATTTCCCACTCCTGCACTTATTATGCAAATTTTTGGAGAGGCAAACTCATAAAACCCTTCAAAAAATGAATATCTGCTACCATGATGAGGTACTTTCACTATATCTGATTTTAAGTATTTAACAGGTATGCTCTGCAGTGCCTGTGTTCCAGCATCTGATGTAAATAGATATTTATTTTTAAAACATCTAAAACCGAAGATCATGCTTAATTCATTGCTATCCTTTGAAAGGGATGGAACATAAAATTCCTTATATGGATGCAAAATGCTGAATTCGCAGTTGCCTGCTTTCAGCACATCTCCTCTTTCAAGATGTCTTATTGGGCTCTGATTTTCAATGTTATAGATTATGTAACCATTGTCCCATATTTCTTTTACATTAAAGATTTCTTTAATTTTTTTAAGTCCTCCAGCATGGTCTTTCTGTTCATGGGTTATTATAATAGCATTCAGCTCTTTCACAGATTTTGCTTTAAGAAAGTGTTCAGCTTCAAAGCCAGTCCTTCCAGTATCAACGAGAAAAACACCCTGAGGGGTTTCAATTACTGTAGAGTCTGCCTGACCTGTGTCAAGAAATGTTATTTTGACAGAATTTTTATCATCTTTTGTTAAAACAAAAAGCAAAAAGATACCAAAAAATATGAGAAGCACTGAAAAGCCATAGAAAAATTTTTTAATATTACCCTTCATAATATAAAAACTGAAAATTCCAGCAAATATTGAAAGATAAAAAATTGCAACAACTCCAGGTGGAATGGCAGAAATGCTTATTGAAGAAAATTCAAATGAAGAAAGCTTATTCATAAGCCAGAAAGAAACTCCCGCAGTTGAGTTAATCAAATCAGGAAAAGGATAAATGCCTGAAATGAGATACAATGCTATAAATAAAATATTCAGAGGGAAGAGCAGTCCCCCCAAGATTAATCCTGCTGTCAAATTTGACAGAGGGCTTATGATTGACAGATAATGAAACCTATAGGCTACCATAGGTGCTGTTATCAGGGTTGCAGAAAGACTGATAAGGAGGCTCAAAATTAGATAGCAGAGAATTTTATTGCCTTTGTTTTTTATAAAATAGCTTTTGTATATATCAGTTACAAAACCAATTCCTGCAGTTGCTAAAAAACTCAATTGAAAGGATAAATCAGTAGCTGCTTCGGGGTCTAAGATAAGAATTAAAAAGCATGCAATGCTTAATGTGATTATCCAGATGGATTTCCTTTCTGTAAGAACACCAAGCATAAAAAGAGTTGCCATCAGAAAGGCCCTTGTAGAAGGATAGTTTGGCTGAACAATAAGAAAATAGCCAAAAAGAACAGGAAAGCAAAGCAGGATACCAAGCTGTGAAGGCTTTATATAAAGGGTTAGATAAACAATCAAATTGTATGGTAGATGCTTCAGGATGAATCTGAACAAGAAAAATGATACAGTGAAAAGGAGACTGAAATGTGCACCTGATATGCTTAAAAGATGAATAAGTCCTGTTTTTTGAAAATCTTGCAGAATTTTTCCTGATATTTCATATCTGTATCCTGTTGTCATAGCAATTAATACATTTGCAGTATTTTCATCAAGTTTAGTTTTAAGTATTCTGTTTATCTTCAGTTGAATTTTTTCAATAAAACTCTGATTTAATTCTCCTTCATCCTCTGCTTTTATTACATAACAGGTTATATTTTTACTGCCTGGTATGTAGGGATTTTTATGCTCGGAAATCTTTTTACATTCTATCCTGTAATATCTGTTATCACTCATTTCAGTATTGCTGTATGCTTTTACTGTCTTGCCTTCAGAAGTTTTAAATATGTATAAATTTTCCTTTTTTGATACCACATAACCTTGAAAACTGAAAACATCATTGCCAAAAGAGATATCTGTCCTTCCTGAGGTATTGTAAAAAAGTCCTGCCAAAGAAAGAATAAGACAGCAGAAAGCTGAAGTGTATTTTCTTTTTAAAATGAAAAAGACGAAAGGAATTGAGATAGTGAAAAGTGATAAAAAGGGGAAATACCTAAAAACTGATCCAGTTAAAATTCCCAGAACTGCTGATAATATAAATGGCATTAGAGATTTAGAATATTATTTGCAATTTGCTCAAGTTCTCCTGCAATTTTTTTTACTCTCTCAGGATTTTCATCCTCTACCATTATTCTTATTTTTGGTTCTGTGCCTGAAGCTCTTATAAGTATTCTTCCTTTCATTTTCCTTTCAAGATCAGATGCTTTTCTGCTTATTTTTTCAATTCTACTGCCTATTTCTTTTTTTGATAAGCTTTCTGGAATTTTTATGTTTTTAAGAACCTGAGGGTATCTCTTTATATCTTTTGTAAGCTCGCTTAATGCCTTTTCATTTTTCTTCATGATGTAAGCAACCTGAACAGCAGTAATTGCACCATCTCCTGTATTAGTGTAATCAAGGCATACTATATGCCCGGACTGCTCTCCTCCGAGATTGTATCCACCCCTGAGCATTTTTTCAACAACATACTTATCTCCAACTTTTGTTCTTATTAGTTTTATTCCATTTTCATTCATGTATTTTTCAACTCCCATATTGGTCATCACTGTTGCGACAACCGTGTTTTTCTTCAACTTCTTTTCCTTCTTTAGCTCATTAGCCCATACACAGAGGATAAAATCACCGTCAACAATGTTTCCCTTTTCATCAATAAGAATTGTTCTGTCAGCATCTCCATCATGAGCAATTCCAAGATGTGAGGTTGTTTCTTTAACTTTATTTATCAACTTTTCAGGATATAAAGCCCCACAATCTCTGTTTATGTTTAGCCCATCAGGTGTATCATTTATCGTTATAACCTGAGCGCCGAGTTCCCTGAAAAGCACAGGGGTTATTTTATAAGCTGAGCCATTTGCAGGGTCTACAACCACCTTTAAGCCTTCAAGGCTGGCATCTCTTGGCAGTGTTGATTTTACAAACTCTATATATCTACCAGTTGCATCCTGAATTCTGTATGCCTTACCTAGGCTCTGAGCAAGTGGTCTCTGAGGAGGGAAGTTTGGGTCATTTAATAATTTTTCAATATTTTTTTCAATTTTTTTCGGAAGTTTAAATCCATCATTGGAGAATATTTTTATTCCATTGTCAGGAAAAGGATTATGTGATGCTGAAATTATAATTCCTGCATCAACTCGCATGCTTTTAACCAGAAATGCAACAGCTGGAGTCGGAATAGGTCCTGCCAAATAGACATCTCCACCCATTGATGTAATTCCTGCTGTTAATGCTGATTCAATTACATATCCTGATATTCTTGTATCCTTCCCGATCAAAACTTTGGGCTTATGAGGAAGTCTTTCCTTTAAAAGAAAACACAAAGCCATACCTGCCTTCATACATATTTCAGGAATCATTGGGTAGATGTTTATTGTTCCCCTAATTCCATCAGTTCCAAAAAGACTCATTACTTCCTCCTTACATTTACATATACCGTTACTGTGTCTTTATCAGTCCTGAAAATTTTCCCCTCAGGGTCAATCTTGACCTGAAAACTCAGATCTTCACTTATTCCATCTATATCCAGAATTTCAGTTTTAATAACATGAATTCTTTCAAGTTCTTTCTTAGCTCCTTCAATCCTTATCTGAGATGGTTCTGAAGCAACAGAAACTACTGTAAATCCTTTAGCTGGACTGCCTGTAAGTCTTACCTTTACTGGAACAGTTTTATAAGATTTTTCATCCATGTAGAGTTTTACCTGTGGAGGTTCTATTCTAAGTATCTCTATGCCTCTTGGTAATTTTACAGAGGATTTTGTTATAGGGATGGAGTTTTCACCAAGCCTGACATTTGAAAGATCAACGACAACTCTGATATCATTTTGAGCAACTTCCTTAAGAATCCTCTCTCTTGCAGAAACAGAAATATTTATCTTTCTTGCACTCTGTTTTAGAATTTCCATTTCAGATGGAGTATTCTTGAACTCAAGGGGAGCCTCCAGAGATGTTTCTATCTGTCCTTTAAATGTAACAAAAAACCATAAAAATAATGCAATGGCTACTGATAGTATTTTAAATGTTAAATTTTCTGTAAAAAGAGTTTTTAAAAATTTTTTCATCTTTCTTGCCTTTCAGCTGTAAAAAGATTTGTTAATCTTTCCCTTAATTTTGTTATATCATGGAAAGGCTCAAGCTCTCCCCTTACTGCTATAGAGATTAAGCCTGTTTCCTCAGAAACTATAACAGCAATGGCATCTGTTTCTTCTGTAATCCCTGCAGCAGCCCTGTGTCTTGTTCCATAAGTTTTGCTCAATCCGGTACCTAACTTTATCGGAAGAAAACATCCTGCAGCAATAACCCTGTTTCCTTTTATTATTACTGCTCCATCATGGATCGGACTTGTTGGATGGAAGATACTGAGTAAAAGCTCTTTAGTAACCTTTGCATCAAGAGGAACTCCAATTTCAACATATTCACTGAGGCTTACTTCTCTTTCAAAAACTATTAACGCACCAATCTTTTTATTTGATAGAGACTGAGATGCTTTTACTATCTCCTCTATGCTTTTAATTTCTCCAGCTGAAGTAAATCTGTGAAGTATCGGTGTTTCACCCATCTGTGCAAGAGCTTTTCTTATTTCCGGATGGAAAAGTATGATAAGAATAAGAACTATCTGTGTCCAGAAGCTCTGAATAAGCCAGTCAAGTGTGTAAAGCTCTAAAAATCTTGAAAGCACAGACATACCAAGTAAAACTCCTACACCAATAAGCATTCTTGCTGCACGGGTTCCTTTAACAAGAATAAATATCTTATAAATAATAAAAGAAACTATGATGATATCAATTAAGTCCTGCCATCTGAGTTGATCAAAAAACTTTTCCATATCAAATTTATGATAAAGCTTCTTTATTAATTTTTACAGAAATATTTGCCATTATAGCTCTCAGATAAGACTTAATAAAATCTTCCTTAGAGATTTCATTCTGAGCATTTGCTCCTGCGATAACATGCAGGATTTTTGTTATGGTTATCTGCCTTTTTAATAAAGCCTCATACTGAGCAGGAGTGATTCTGTTAACCTTCAGAATCTGGAAATATATCTCTTTTTGAAAAACTCCATTTCGCATAAATCTTGGATCATTGATTATTGTTTCCTGAAGCTCTCTTTCAGTTGCCTTTATTTCATATTTTTCTGCTATATAAAGCAGGATTTCTTCATTTATCAACTCTTCCAGAATTCTTTCCTTAAGTCCAGATTCCATCTCAGATGCCTTTTCTTTGAATACTTCCCTGTAAAGTCTTTTTGCATCCTCGTATGCTCTCCAGAATCTTTCTGCAGGGATTTTCTGTCCTGCCACCTCAGCAACAAATTCTTGATTCTTTGTTCTTGTTATATCCCATCCAAAATAAAATACAAAGGTTATTATCACTATAAAAAATAAAAAATAAAAATATTTTGCATTTTTTCTGAGCATTTTTATCACAGCGAGCCTCCTAAAAAATCTTAACCTCTTTTACTTTAAATGAATTTTTTCCTCTAAGGCAAGCTGTGATATAATAAAATACTTAAGAATAAAATTTTACGGGGTGATAAAATGCCAATTTATGAGTATGAATGCAAAAAATGTGGAGAATTTTTTGAGACCCTGGTACTTGGTAACAGAATTGTTAGATGTCCAAAATGTGGTTCTGAGGAATTAACAAAAAAGTTTTCCACATTTGCAATGAAGGGAGTTGATAAAGGCAACTCCAAATGTGTTTCATGCGGGGCGACATCCTGCAGTTCCTGTAAATAATTTCTCAGTTTAAAAATTCAGTGATTTTTTCATACTTATAAAAGCCATCAAAAGGAGTTGATAATGCAGGATATACTAAAAGTCAATATTGAAGAGGAGATGAAAACAAGCTACCTTGATTACGCAATGAGCGTAATCATAGGTAGAGCCCTTCCTGATGTGAGGGATGGATTAAAACCTGTCCAGCGGAGAATTCTTTATGCAATGTTCAGGGAAGGACTTCTTGCTGGTAAAAAGTATTCAAAGTGTGCTGGAGTTGTGGGTGAAGTTCTGAAAAAATACCATCCTCATGGTGATCAGGCAGTCTATGATGCTCTTGTGAGACTTGCACAGGACTTTAATATGAGATATCCATTAATAGATGGACAGGGGAACTTTGGCTCAATTGACGGTGACCCTCCTGCTGCATATCGTTATACAGAGGCAAGGCTTACAAAAATTGCAGAAGAACTTCTGCAGGATATAGATAAAGAAACTGTCCCGTTTGTTCCAAATTTTGATGCAACAACCCAGGAACCTCTTGTGCTTCCAGCAAGAATTCCCAATCTATTAATAAATGGTTCATCAGGAATAGCTGTTGGCATGGCAACAAATATTCCTCCCCATAATCTAAATGAAATAATTGACGCATTAATTCAAATAGTTGAAAATCCTGCGATTCCTGTTGAAGAGCTTATGAACTTTGTTAAAGGACCTGATTTCCCAACAGGTGGTGCAATTTATGGCACCGATGGCATTAGAGAGCTTTATTTAACAGGCAGGGGTCTTATAAAAATAAGAGCCAGAGTAATTATTGAAAAGCAGACAAAGAGTAAAAAATCAAAGAATATTCAACTTTTTGATACAGAAGCTGAATGCAGAGCAGTTAAAGAAAGAATAATAATTACTGAACTGCCATATCAGGTAAACAAAGCTAGACTGATTGAAAAAATTGCAGAACTTGTTAGAGAAAAAAAGATTGAAGGAATAACTGAAATAAGGGATGAATCAAACAGAGAGGGCATAAGGGTTGTTCTTGAGCTCAGAAAAGCCGAGATGCCAGAAGTTATTCTTAACAATCTTTATAGACATACTCAGATGGAAACCACATTCGGTGGTATTCTGCTTTCAATTGTTGATGGACAGCCAAGAATTTTAAATTTAAAGGAAACCCTTCAGGAATTTCTCAGACACAGAAAGGATGTTGTTGTCAAAAGAACAGGCTTTGAACTAAGAAAGGCAGAGCATCATGCACATATACTTGCTGGACTCAAGATAGCAGTTGAAAATCTTGATGAAGTAATTGGAATAATAAGAAAGTCACAAAGCCCTGAAGAAGCAAAGCTAAAATTGATGACGGCATTTCCACTCTCAGAGGCTCAGGCACAGGCAATACTTGATTTGAAACTGCAGAGACTTACAGGACTTGAAAGAGAAAAAATAATCAAAGACTATGAAGAAATTCTTAAAGAAATTGAAAGACTTAAGGCAATTCTTGAGAGTGAAGAACTTGTAAGAGATATTATTAAAAAAGAACTTATAGAGATAAAACAGAAATACGGAGATGAAAGGAGAACAGAGATTTTTACCGAGACAAAACAGATAAATGTTGAAGATCTCATTGCACAGGAAGATATGGTAATAACACTAACTCATCTTGGATATATTAAAAGAACATCCCTGTCTGATTACAGAAGTCAGAAAAGAGGAGGAAAGGGATTAACTCCAATGGAGACTGCAATAGATGATTATCTTGAAGCAGTTCTGGTTGGCTCAACCCATGACCATATCCTTTTTTTCAGCAACTTTGGGAGGGTTTATCGCCTGAAGGTTTATCAGATTCCAGAAGCTGGCAGACTTTCAAAGGGTAAAGCAATAGTAAATCTTTTGTCTCTGTCAGAAGGAGAAAAGATAACAACAGCAGTTGTCTGCAGGGATTTGGAAGAAGGTTTTCTGACAATGTTTACAAAAAATGGAATAGTAAAGAAAACAGCAATTGAAGAATTTAAAAACATACGCCTGAGAGGAGTAATTGCTATAGACCTTGATGGGGCAGATGAGCTTATTTCAGTGAGAAAAACCAGCGGACAGAATCATCTTATAATTGCTACAAAAAAGGGAATGGCTATAAGATTTTCTGAAAAAGATATAAGAGCAACTGGCAGAACAGCCAGAGGGGTAATTGGTATAAGATTTTCATCACCAGATGATGAGGTTGTATCAGGGGATGTTGTATCAAAGGATTCATTTGTGTTTACAATCTCTGAAAGAGGTATCGGGAAACGAACTCCAATTGATGATTATCCCTTGCAGAGAAGGGGTGGTAAAGGAGTTATCAATATGAAACTTGGTAAAAGAACAGGCTTTGTAGTTACATCACTTCAGGTTAAAGAGGATGAAGAAATTATTCTTTGCAGTAGCAGCAAAATGATCAGAATAAAAGTTTCAAACATTCCTTCCCAGGGAAGAAATACCACAGGAGTAAGATTGATAGAACTTTCACCAGAGGATTTTGTTGTAAGCGCTGGAAGGATACCGGAGGGCAGTGATGTCAATATATAATCTTGAATATTTTTTCAATCCAAGAAGAATTGCTGTAATAGGCGCGAATGATACGGTAGGTAGTCTCGGATATACAGTATTCAGAAATCTTATTGGTGAAGAATATAAAGGAATTGTTTATCCTGTAAATGCAAAATCAGACTCTGTTCAAGGAGTTGAAGCCTATAAAAGCCTAAGTAATATCTCAAAAGATATTGATCTTGTTGTCTTAGCAGAGGAATTTGGTGAAGATATTTTAAATGTTCTTGAAGAATGTGGACAAAAGAGAGTTAAAGGAGTTGTTCTACTTTATCCTGATTTTAGAACAAAGGTTAAAGATGCAATGCATCTTGAAAAGAAAATAGAGGAAATTTATAGAAAATACGGGTTTAGACTCTTAGGGCCTAATACTCTTGGTTTTATAAAGCCTGGAATAAATTTAAATGTAAGTCTTTTCAGAAGAAAACTTAAAAAAGGAAATATTGCACTAATAGCACAGAGTGCAACTCTCTCAGTTGCTCTTTTAGATAGAGCTGCTGATAAGAACATTGGATTTAGTTATTTTGTATCTCTTGGCTCTGATATAGATATAGACTTTGCTGATCTTATAGATTTTTTTGGTGTTGACCCTTCTACAAGGGCGATAGTTATATATATGCAATCTATAAAAAATGGCAGAAAATTTATGACATCTGTCCGTTCTTTTGCTTTTTCAAAGCCTATAGTTATAGTAAAATCAGGCAAATTTATAGAATCCTTAGAAGCTGCTCTGACCCATTCAGGTCTTCTTGTTATTGCAGGTGAAGATAAAGTGTATGATGCTGCTTTTAAAAGAGCTGGTGCTGTAAGAGTTGATGAAATTCTTGACATGTTTTATATTACAGAAACACTTTCCAAACAGCGTAGGCCAAGAGGTAAAAGACTGGCAATAATTACAAATGCCGGTGCTCCAGCTGTTACTGCTGTTGACACCCTTCTTAAACTTGGAGGTGAACTTGCAGAGTTTTCAGAAGCAACAGTAAAGGAGCTTGAAGGAAATGTTCCATCTCGTTTTATTAGAAATCCTCTTGATTTAGTTTCGGATGCAAAACCTGATGACTATGCATTGGCTTTAAAAACAATCATCAAAGATAAAAATGTGGATGGAGTATTAGTAATGTTTACTCCTTCCTTAGGCACAGAGGCCTTTGAAACAGCTCAAAGGGTTGTAAAAATAGCAAAAGAAAATTCATACAAACCTGTTCTCACTAACTGGATGGGTGCAACTTTGGTAAAAGATGCAAGAGAATTGCTTAATTCGCAGGGTATTCCTACATTTGTAACACCTGAACAGGCAGTTAGAACATTTATGTACATGCATCGTTATGATTTTAACCTACGGCTGCTTCTTGAAACACCTCAAACAATTCTTCAAGATGTTAAATTTGATACTGAAAAAGCAGAAAAAATAATTGAAAATGCCATTGCTCAAGGAAGACCTATTCCTACATTTTTTGAAGCCTCTGAAATACTTTCTGCTTATGGAATTCCTGTAATTCTTACAAAAAAAGCTAATACCTTAGAAGAATTAGAAAAAGCAATAGCTGAAATAGGATTCCCAATTGTTTTGAAAATAGATACACCAAAAATAATACATAAATTTAAAAAAGGCGGTGTAATTCTTGATATAAGAGATGAATTGGAAGCTAAAGAAGGATTTAAATGGCTTAAAAAACTAGCTAAAGAAAATGGAGACAGTGAAGCTTCTGTTATTGTTCAACCAATGGTTATAACATATGGATATGAGATTGCATTAGGGGCTAAAAAAGACCCAACTTTTGGCTCAGTTATTCTATTTGGAACAGGTGGAAATCTTCTTGAAGCCTTAGAAGATTACTCAGTAGGGCTTCCTCCTTTAAATCAGACGCTTGCAAGAAGATTGATGGAGGAGACAAAAATTTACAGATATCTTAAAAAATATCCTTACTATGAAAATATCTTACAAAGTGTTGAAGAAACAGTAGTAAAATTTTCTTATCTTATATCTGATTTTCCTCAGATAAAAGAGTTTGATATTAATCCAATATTTATCACTGATTCAGATATATTTGCATTAGACTGTAGCATAATTCTTGATAAAACAGCACCAAAGAAAAAAACAGTTATAAAGGGAGAGTTCTGTCCACCTCATTTAAGCATATGTCCTTATCCTGTTCATCTTTATAAAGAAGTTGAGCTTAAAGATGGAACAAAGGCAATTTTAAGACCAATTAAGGCTGAGGATGAATCTTTTATAGCAGCTTTACTTGGAAGATGTTCAGAAAGAACAATCAGTTTGAGATTTTTCCAGTTAGCTATTGATTTAAGCCATGAAAATCTTGTTAGATTTTGTCAGGTTGACTATGACAGAGAGCTTGCATTTGTATGTGTTGTTAAGGATGGCAATGAAGAAAAAATTGTTGGAGATGTGAGGCTATCAAAGGACCCTGATGGTGTAGATGCTGAAATGGCAATCTTGGTTGAAGATGCTTGGCAGGGGAAAGGAGTTGGAAAAGCACTTTGCAGTTATGCTATTGAAGTAGCAAAAGATTTAGGTATAAGAAGAATATGGATGGATATTTTAAGAATAAATACTTATATGCTTGTACTTTCAGAAAGATTAGGATTTCAAAGACATTCAGTTGAAGACAATAGTATTAAGGTATTATTAATGTTGGATAGTAGTTCATGAGTGAAAGAATTCTCATAATAGATGGAGAAGGAAGTTTAAGAGAAAGTTTGGATAAATATTTAAAAAAAGCAGGTTTTACTGTTGACTCTGCAGCAACATTTCAAGAAGCAATAAATATTTATGCATCCTATATTCATGACTTTGTAATTGTTGAAATAGAACTTCCTGATGGAGACGGTTTAGAATTTGTAAGTAAAATTAAAGTTTTGAATCCTTCAGTAAGAGTTATTGTCACAACATCTTATCCTTCAATAAATTCTGCACTTAAGGCTTTGAAATTAAAAGTTGACGATTATCTTATAAAACCTTTTATTTATGATGAAATATTGTCATCTCTAAGAAAACTTTTACAGTATAAAGCATTTTCTTCTGATAAAGACCATCAAATCAAATATTTTAAAAAAGAAAAAGTTTTAGAAAAAAATCCTTTCATAAATTATCAGGAAGATTTTATTTCAATAATTGGTGAATCTGTTGAGATTAAACTTCTACTTGAGAAAATAAAGAAGATAGCCAACACTTCTACAAATGTTTTGCTTCTTGGCGAAACAGGAACAGGTAAAGAACTTTTTGCAAGAGCAATTCATGAAGCAAGCTACAGAAAGAAAAAACCTTTTGTAGCAATCAATTGCGCAAGTTTGCCAGAGAATCTTCTTGAATCAGAACTTTTTGGATTTGCAAAAGGAGCCTTTACTGGTGCTACATCAGATAAAAAAGGACTTCTTGAAATAGCTGACGGAGGCACAGTATTCCTTGATGAAATAGGAGATTTACCAATAAATTTACAGGCAAAACTTTTAAGAGTTATTGAAGACAAAGAAATCCGTCCACTTGGAAGCATTATAAGCAAAAAAGTTGACTTAAGATTTATTTCAGCTACAAATAAAGACTTATTAGAGGAAGTAAAAAAAGGAAAGTTTAGAGAAGATCTTTATTTCAGACTAAATGTTATTACACTTTATATTCCTCCATTAAGAGAAAGAGGCAGAGATATTGAGATTCTTGCATATCATTTTATGAGAAAGTTTGCAATAAAAATGGGAAAAGATATTAAAAAAATTGATTCTCACACAATACAAATTTTGCTTAAATATCCATGGCCAGGAAATATAAGAGAGCTTCAAAATGTAATAGAGCAGGCAGTTGTATTTGCTGAATCAGATACAATAAAACCAGAGGATCTACCAGAAAATATAAGAAACTTGGAAATTACTTGTGAGAAGAAAAAAGAGATTCCTATTTTATCAATTGAAGAATTCACAAAAGAATTTATTTTAAAATATCAATCAATTTACAGCGAGCAAGAACTTGCAAACATGCTCGGCATCACAAGAAAAGCTTTATGGGAAAAAAGAAAAAAATGGGGCATAACAAGACAAAAAATTTTGTAACTTTTTTACACATCGTATTACTTTCAGTAACAGTTTCTTGTCAAATTTTTCTATTTTCTTTTTTTTATAGATGGCATATATTTTGCTTCTCTTTTACTTTATACTGAAAAACTTTTTTAATTGGAGGTGAAAAAATTGGAAAAAGGAGAAGTTGAAATAACTAGCAGGATTGATAGTTTAAAGTTAATTGATCCCATGATAAGACCATGGCCAGTAACACCGCCACCTTCGCGAGAGGAAGTTAAGAAAATTTATGCTAAAAGAAATGCAGAGGAGTTTGGCCAATGGTGCGAAGATAATCTTAGCTTTGAAACAAGTTTTGATAAGCCTGAAGCACTTCAGGGTGTAACTGTTCTTGTTATTGGCCTTTGGAGAATGGGAAGTAAGTTTGCTTCTTCTCTTTTAGCTGAAGCAGGTGCTGAAGTAATCTATATCGAGCCGCCTACTGGAGATCCAATGAGATATCTGACTCCCTTTGGCAGAGAGGAATACATGCTTGAGGATAAAAAAACAGGAGAGAAATGCGGGCTTGATTTTATTCATGAGATGAGAAACAAATACTCAATAACACTTAATATTGAAAGTGAGGAAGGAAGAGAGATTTATAAAAAGCTTGTTAGTCAAGCAGATATTGTGATTGAGGAGTATCCTCCAGGTTATATGGACAGCCTTGGTATAGGGTATCGTCAACTGTCAAAGCTTTATCCAAGGCTTATTTATTGCTGGATAGGTGAACGCGGGCAATGGGGTCCTGACAAAGATAAGGTATCAAAATGGGGTCAGTGGATGCTGGAGCCTTTTGGGCAGTGTTATAATGGATTTGTTAATAATACTGGCTTTCCAGCAGATCAGCTTCCAAGAGGAAGAGGAGGAGATCCTACCAGGTCTGGAGTATGGTTTGCTGACTATGTTGCTGGTGAGCAAGCAGCAGTCAACATATTGGCAGCACTTTACTGGAGAGAAGAGGTTAGTGGAGAGGGTCAGTTTATTGAAGTTACTGCTGCTGAAGCTTTGCTTGATATTCTTGATATGGATCTTACTTGGTATGGCTTTAACCAGAGTATAAAAGCAAGAACTGGTAGTTGGGATCCAAATTTAAATCAGTATGCTTGGAATCCTTGCAAGGATGGCTATATGATGATAGGGGGGCAGTCAGATAGACTTTGGTACAGAATAGGTATGTGCATTGAAAAAGATTATCCTCAATTTGGTCGGCTAATTTGTGAGGATCCAAAGCTTAAAGCTGTTGCAGCAAGAAATGCTCTTGAGGCATTGATTAAAACTTATACTCTTACTTCAAGATGGCTAAGAGATCTTAACAGACTTGAAGCTGAACAGAAGCTCTTAGAGTATGATATTGCTGCAGGACCTCTTCTTTTTATAGATGAAGTCTGCGAATTCCCTCACTTCAAATATCGTCCTTGGGTTTATACAACAGAGAGTGAGGAATATGGAACAATTCTTTATTCAGTTCCACCAACTAATTTCCAGGTAAGAACACCTCATAGAGTAAAATGGTTAGGCAGGCGTTTAGGAAGAGATAACTATGAAGTATATCAAAAAATAGGTTTAGGCCAGACAGAAGTAGATGAATTAAAGGGGAAGGGGGTGATTTAGATGGAAGAGAAGATAAGAATTGAGGATTTACCAGGTCCTAAAAGCAAAGAAGAGCTTGATGAAATGAAGATTCCCTATGAGGAGTTTTGCAAGAAAATCTTTGATCCAGGCAATGAATTTTCAAAACCACAGGCACTTAAAGGTATAAGATGGATGAGTTGTACTATGTATATTTTTACACCCCATTCAGTTGCTAACCTTGCTGAGCTTGGAGCTGAAGTAGTAAAGATTGAAATGCCAAGAATGGGTGATCCCATGAGGCATACCTCTCCATTTAATGAGGTTTATTTATATCCTCTCCATGATACAAGACCAACTGTTGGTACAGGTTTGGGTTACACAAATGCAAACCCTAATAAATATTTCATAACTATGGATTATCACAGACCTGAAATGAAAGAAGTCTTTTATAGATTGGTTAAAATAAGTGACGGGCTTACTGAATGTTACAGACCAGGTACTTTTGACAGATGGAAACAAAGCTATAGATATCTTCAGGAGATAAATCCAAGATTTATCTATGTATGGGGTGGAGGATTTGGGTATGGACCAAAGATATTTGGTGGTTCTTATGATATTTTAGGACAAGCTCATGCTGGACTTGCTTCAATAACTGGAATGCCTGAGTTCATGGGTGGATATCCTGTTAAACATACTAACTGGGCAATGGATTGGTATTCTGGTACCTTGATTACTTTTGCGATATTGGCAGCTTTATACTGGAGGAGAAAGACAGGACTTGGAACAATGATTGAGTTTTCTCAAGTTCAAGCAGCAACAAGGATTTTAGGCTATGGGGTACCACTTTATGGTAGGTTTGGGATAGTTCGTCAAAGATGGGGCAATTGGGATACTCAACTTTGTGTGCATGGAATAATTTTATGTGGTAAATCAGACTATCCTGATGCAGACAACCCCCAGGATAGAGAGGAAACAAGATATGTTATGGTAAGTGCATTTCAAGATGCGGACTTTAAAGCACTCTGTGAAGTAATTGGTAATAAAGAGCTTTACAAGAAATATAAAACTCATAAAGATAGAGTTGAGGCTGAGGCTCAGGTAGAAATTTACGCTGCTTTAGAGAGATGGGCTGCTGATAAATCAAGATCAGAGGTTGTTAGAATCTTACAGGATGCAGGCATTCTTGCTGAGCCTGTTAAAAATATGAGAGAGGTCTATGAGTCTGAGCATCTTAGGCAAAGGGGAACTATTAGATGGCTTGATGATCCAACTTTTGGAGATGTATTAGTACAGGGAGGTTATAGCACAGGACTAATGTCTAAAACTCCAAGAAGAGTTAACTGGCTTTGGAGACCGGTTGGTGCTGATAATATAAAAATATACCATGAAATGCTTGGGTATCCATTAAGTACTATAAAAGAATGGTATGAGAAAGCTTGGATATAAAAAGGAGGGGGCATTATGTGTGATATAATCTGGTGCAAAAAATGTAATACCGTTAATTATCTTGATCCTTATTGTTTTTGGAATTGGGAAGGAAAGGTTAATTGTGCTGGATGTGGAACTGTTTATTATATCCATATGATCCAGGGCTTTATGTATAAAGGACCAGAGGAAAGACCTGGAGAAAAACCTGACATAAGTCCTCTTTATGCTGACAAACCCTTGGAAGGCTATAAGTGTTATCTACCTGGAACACCTGGTAGAACAAGACCTTACAATTGTTTACCAAGAAGTAAATATTTGGGTAAAGCTGAGATGGTAAAATTTAGTATAAGAGGTAAGCCAGTTAGAGGATGGTGCCCTCAGCCTCCAAGCTCTGGTTTGGCAGGTCAATTCCCTTATCGGTGGGATATCAAGAAGCTTTCTCCTGATGTGTGGCAGGAATATCAAGAAAAAATTAAAAAAGGTGAAGTTAAAGATTGGTAATAAGATAAAGGAGGAGGTATTATGGCAAAGATAACACCCAAGGAATTCTTAGCAAAGATTATACAACCAGAGAAAAAAACTGATCATATATGTTGGCAATGTAAATATCTAAAACCTGTGATTAAAGGTTCAGGTGCACCTCCGGCAGATATTATTGGCTGGTGTACAAAAATTCATTGGCCCTTTTACTGGTGTGTAACTGATTTTAATGTAGTTAAGAAATGTTATGCCTTTGAAAGTAAATAGATGAAGGAGATTATTCAAAAAGAGCTTGAAAGCCTTATGAAAATGGTACTTAACTGGAAAGAAGACTATCTGAGTTCTGTAGGAGGAGTTAAAGAATTTTTAGTGAGAGAATTTGAACAAGAAATAGAAATGTATGTTTTTCCATATATAAGAAGGCTATATGAGATGAAATACCTTACAGAGAATGAAGCTAAAGAATTTATGGAATTAATTTATGAGCAAGTTAATGATTTGTATAATATGTTGGTGAAAGAAGATAAATAATTTAAGAAGGGGGTATAAATTATGCCTGCTAAATGTCGGGTAATAGTTTGTGGGTTTGACCCTATGCTTGTAAGGGGTTATGTAAAAACAGGAGCAAGAGCTTTATGGTGGTATTTGCCAGATGAGATAGTAGAAGAATACAATCCTAAGCCAGGTGATAGAATTAGAGGGAAAGTGTTAGCAATTTACTGGGGGAAGGATGGTAAAAAAGTTTCCAGTCCAAATGAACCCTTTGAGTGGAAGTGTACAAAAGAAACAGGTTATGCTGTTGAGCTATCACCAGAGGCAATAATTAAATACCAGCTTACATGCTCCCACTTTCTTGAATTGGTTATTGAAGAAATTGTAAGAGGAGAAGATGAAGAAGAGAATGAAATTATTCCTGTATATCCAGGGGAAGAGGTTATAAGTAGTAAATGGTGGCCTGAGGATATGATGGTAATTGATTTTGCTCCGCCTTTTCAAGCTCCATGATAAACAATTTTATAAAAAAGTAAACGAATATGGATAAAAATAATGAAGCAAATAAAAGTGGATGGCAGTGTATTGGAGAAATTTTTAACCAAAAAGAAGATTTTTTTGAAAAAACTCTTTTCTTGCAAGGATATGATTTTTCAAGTAATATTTATGTAGTGGTTGGAGATTATCTAAGTCTTATAGATGCTGGTAATGATTACACTGCTTTTATTGAGC
>Ga0078972_1003080_pt1 | contig 44484 bp, 41 predicted proteins | sample YelNatPaOPGAMG01_FD_67568 | JGI IMG/M metagenome (GOLD analysis project Ga0078972, IMG submission 67568) | Hot spring thermophilic microbial communities from Obsidian Pool, Yellowstone National Park, USA - OP-RAMG-01 (SPADES assembly) (version 2) | ecosystem: Environmental > Aquatic > Thermal...
GGCGTTCTCTGGATTCGGTTGAACGCTGGTCGTGTGCAACACCCATGTTCAACCATAATGGCCTTCAAGGTACCAGAAAAATCTTCACCGAAGTGGAAATTACTTTTGGCAATCAGTCTAAACCCCGTCAGCGCGCGCGGCTGGCCAGTGACCTGCCCCGGCGCGGGCTGGACGTGGCGGCTGGCGGGGGATTGCTTCAACTTCTGCGGGGTGCACTGTGAATCAAGACACCCGCCCCATGCCACATGCCCGCGACAGCGAACTTGCTTTGCTTGGCGTTGCTTTCGTCAACCCCGCCGCTGTACTGGCCGAGACCGGCAAGATACCGCCGGCAGCTTTCAGCGACAGCCGAGCGCAAATCCTTTGGCGTATCATGCAAGGGCTTCACACTGCCGGCAAAGCCGTGGACCCGGTGACCGTCAACGCGGCGATCTCCGACGAGGAACACGGCGACGAGTTGCGGGCTTTCGTTTCGCAAGTGATAGCCGCCCCCGCCGGGCTGACGGCTGCCGCCCCGGACTATGCCGCCGCGATTCTTGAAGCCCACCGCCGCCGCAAGCTGATTGAGTTGGCCGTCCTGATTGACGAGGGAGCGCGAGACAATGCCGCTGACGTTGACCAGATCGAGCGCGAGACGTTGCGGCACTTGACCGCGCACGCCTCGCCGCCGCAATTCAACACCGCGATAGTTACCAGTGCAGAACTGGCGTCACTGGCTGTTGAGCCGCGACGGTTTATCGTGCGGCCATTCTTCCGAGAAGGTGATCTCGGTTTCGTGTACGCCAAGCGCGGCGACGGCAAGACCTGGCTGGCAATGCTGCTGGCGAAAGCGGCGGCGACCGGCGGCGCGGCCGGGCCGTGGCAGGCCGATGGCGTCTGGCCGGTGCTGTACGTTGACGGCGAAATGCCGGCTGAGGAATCCAAGCGCCGCGATTCGGTTCTGTCGGGGGCGTCGAAAAATCTCGCGTGGTTGCATCACGAAATCTTTTTTGACCGCACCGGCAAGACACTGAATCTTACCAACGCGGCCACACAAGCCGAGTTGACGGCGCTGCTGTTGGAGCGTGGTTTCCGCGTTTTGGTGTTGGACAACCTGAGTTGCCTTTTCAGTGGCGTGAAGGAAAACGACGCGGACGCATGGGAACTGGTGTTGCCGTGGCTGTTGGAGTTGCGGCGGCGCAAGATTGCCGTGGTGATCGTGGCGCACGCCGGGCGCAACGGACTCATGCGCGGCACTTCCCGGCGCGAAGATGCTGCGTTCTGGGTATTGAAGTTGGAACGCCAAGACGCCGACGATCCGCTGTTCCGCGGGCTGCGGTTCACCAGCCTGTTCACGAAAAACCGCAATGCCCTCGAAGATGATTGCCCGCCGTTAGAATGGACAATCGCGGCGGATGGCGACGCCCCGGCGACAGTAACCGCCAAGACAATCAGCGGCGTCGAATTGTTGGTGTCATGGGTGCGGGCCGGCTTGGAGTCGGCAACGGACATTGCGGCGGAGATGGGTGTCTCGAAAGGCCAAGCGTCGAAGCTGGCGAAACGCGCTGAACGGTTAGGGCTGATTGTGATTGATGGCCGACACTACCGCGCCACGACCGAGGTGGCCGCGTGAACGTCTTCGTTTCCCGTTTCCGCACCCTATTGTTTCCCAGTGGAAACGGGAAGGAAACGAAAGCGGAAACGACCCTGAGAACCCTGCGAGTTTGTGCGGGAAGAATGGAAACCGCATGGAAACGGGAAAGCTGCCAGAAGTGGAAACGAGGCGACGAAAAACACCGCCTTCGTTTCCAAGCACCACAACCGCCGGCAACCCGGCAAAACCAACCAGAAAGGAAAGAGCATCATGTTTGAGAGTATCCGCCAAAAATTATCCCGCGAGCGCGGCGAGGAACAACGCCGTCAGGCCGAAGCTGAGGACGCCCGGTGGCGCTTTGGCCGACCGACCCCCGGCGATCCCGCCGAACGTCAGCAGGCCGACATCGCCGAGCTTGAACGGCAAGAGCAAGACTTACTGATTCAACTGCGAGACACTGAGCAGCGGCACAACACGCACGTTCAACACGTCAATGGCCTGCAACGTCTGGCCGGTGGCGCCGGGGTAAAAGACATCGAGGCCGACATCGCCAAGACCGAACGCGACTTGATCGAAGCCAACGACCTTCGCGCGTGTGAGGGGCAAGCCACCCGACTTGCCGCATTGCGAATCATGGCCGGCTTGAGACAACAGCGCGTGGAGTTTTTCGAGACGCGGGCGAAAGAGGAAGCGGCGACGGTGCCCGTCGGTGAGCAGCAGATCGCAGAGCTTCAGAAGCAACTTGATTCGGTGCAGCGGCGGCTCGAAAAGCTCTTGCGGAAAAAGTGATCGGTGCAGGCCGGGCGCGTCATTCGTCGCGTCATAGCAAGCCTTGCCCTTGTCCCGGCCTGCGGCAAGACCGGCAGCCCTGCCCGCCCCAGTGTGGGCAGGGCGAGCCGGTAACCCACGCCGCCACGATTGGAAGAAGATTCAGGCGTTCTTGACGGACGCGGGGCGACTGGCCGCGCCGGCCGCCGGCCGGTGACGATGCTGCCGGCGGTTGATGGCCAGCAGCTTTGCTCCACAGAGGATGATGACCAAGCAGCAGCCACCGACAATCAGCGTGGGCAAGGCCCAGAGCAGCAGATGCCAGGCGATGTTGAGCACGAGTGCCGCACCAACCAGGATGACTACCAAGCCAAGCAGATACCCCGCGGCCGTCATCAAGTCCTTGAGGACGAACCACAGGACCGCCAACGCGATGAGAACCAAGAGAACGATGATCATGATTTTGCTCCTTTCTTGACCGGCGATTGCATCCTTCCCTGAGCTTTTTTGTAGTCCTTTCGTTGGGAATAGTCAACACGATCACCGGCGAATGAGACTTCGCGTGGTGAGGTTTTCCCTAATCCCTAGAAAAGTAGATCACTCACTCAAAGGGCGAAGGGCGCGGCTTACCTGACCGATTCCAAGCCGATGGGAGTACCTAACGGCGGGGGTGCGGCGTGGCAGCCGACCAGCCCGAGGAGACGTCAGCCTTTGCGCTACGATTTGATTCCCGCCGCGTTTACCAGGCCGCGTGGCAAGGTTGTGGCTTCAGAAGCATGGCAGAGTAAATGACACCCCTGACACGGGTGGCGATGTTATGCCGGTGTGTTATGCGAGAGACTTCGCCTTTTCGGTTTCTACTGTTTTCCTAGGGAAAACTGAAGTGGTACCCCCAAGGGGAATCGAACCCCTGTTCCCAGATTGAGAATCTGGTGTCCTAGCCGCTAGACGATGAGGGCACCGCCGCGGGACATCACGCGACAGAATAGCCAGTCCGCGCCAAAAATCAAGAGCAACCGCGCGCCGCTTGCCAAGCCCGAGGGATTGGCGTAGGCTGCGCCCGCTATGCATACCGTGATTCGCGGAAAAGCGTTTGTCGTGCGGGACAACATTGATACCGACCAGATCATTCCGGCCGAGTATCTGGCTCTCGTGCCGACGATTCCCGAGGAATATGCCAAGCTCGGCAGCCACGCCCTCTGCGGCCTGCCGCGCGACCAGTACCCGGTGCGATTCGTGCCGGCGGGGGCCACCACCACGCCCTACAAAATCGTCGTGGCCGGCCGCAATTTCGGCTGCGGCAGTTCCCGCGAACACGCGCCCATCGCGCTCGGCGCCGCCGGGTGCGAAGCCGTGGTGGCGGAAAGTTTCGCCCGCATCTTCTTCCGCAACTGTGTCGCGACCGGCGAGTTGTACCCGGTCGATGTCACCACCCGGATTTGCGAGACGATTCAGACCGGCGACGAGGTGGAACTGGATCTGGACGCGAACACGTTGACTCTCGTGCGGACGGGGCAAACGTTCGCCACCAAACCGCTCGGCGACGCGCGGCCGGTGATTGATGCCGGCGGGATTTTCGCCTATGCCCGGCAGACCGGGATGATTCAGGCCGTCAACGCATCGCGTGGCTGATCAGCCAGCCCGCGATCAGCAGCGCGCCCAACAACCACAGCCAGTGATTCACCAACCACCGGACGATGCCGCCCAGTTGATCCAACAAATTCTGGCTTTCGGGAGGCAGCGCCGCCGGCGGGGCTGGCCCGACAGCCGGGGCCGCGGCCACAACTGTTCCCGTTTCGGCGGGCGGGGCCAGTGCAATTCCCGTCTGGCGGGCGTGGACGCGGAGTTGCGCGGCTTTTTGGCGGGCTGCCGCCAGTTGATCCTCTTGGAGCAAGAGTTCTCTTTCGGCGTTGAGCAGTTCGGCGCGGGCCTTAGTCGAGGCGATTTGCGCCGCCGCTAACGCGGTCGTGTCGCTTCCCAATGCCTGGTATTTTTCACCGGTCTTGTCCTTCGTGGGCCGGCCCGCTTTGGGCGCGGAAGCGTTGGCGCTGGCGGCAGCGACGGCTTGCCGGGCGCGTTCCACGCGTTTGCGGGCGGCGTCCGCACTCTTTTGCAGATCGTTGATCTGCCGTTCGGCGGCGCTGAGGGCTTGTTCGAAGGCCTGGGTCATTAGCGCGCGCGCCTCGCTCGCCATTTCCGGCTGGGTCGGCAAGTTTGCCACTCCGCGCAAATAGGGAAGGGCTTGTTCCAGTTTGCCCTGGGCGAGGAGCTGGCGGGCTGTCTGCAGCCATTGTTGGCCGTTGTCTTTCTCGACCAGCGCCGTCACCTCGGCGGCGGGCCGCCACTGACCGGCGTATTTGGTTTCGCCGCCGGCCACCCGGTCGCGTTCGGCCTGCCACTCGCGGAGCCGCGCGGTAATTTCCGCAGCATGCGGCGAATCGGGATAATCCGTCAGGTACCGGAGGAAGGTGTTGCTGATGACCTGGTCGTACAGGGCCGGGGGGAGACTGCGGGCGGGATCAAGCTCGTGCTTCAACGCGGCGTGATAGTCCTTTTCCATTTGCAGTTGTTTCCGCTCGGCGGCGGTGAGGCGTTTGACCTCGAGAATGTCTGTTTTGGGCACCGCGCGGGTTTGCCGAATCGAGCCGCCGGCAAACTCCACCTCCATCGTGAGCGTGCTGTTGTCCTCGCCGGTAATCGTGCCGTCGAGGACGGTGCCGTCGCGCAGTTTCACGGTGTCGGCAAAACCGGTGGCCAGCCACAGCAGGCCGGCCAACAACATCCAGAGCGTCCGTTGCATGGGGTCCTCCTATTGCGACCGGGTGATCTGCACCGCGACGTAGCGCGTGTCGGGAATGCTGAATTTTTTCACTTCGATCGTCACGCTCAACGCGAGCCGGTGCGCCAGCAACACGTCGGCGATTTCGCTCGCCACCGCTTCGATGAGTTTCCGGGGCCGGTCGGTCACCACCTGCCGGACCATGGCGGCGACCACGTCGTAGGGGGTCGTGGCGGATTCGGCGTCGCTGCGCCCGGCGGCGCCGAGGTCGCGTTCCAGTTCAATCGAAATCAACAACCGTTGCGGCCGGGCGCGTTCGGCCTCGGTCACGCCGATCCGCGTCTGGACCTCCAGGTCCTTGATGATGATTTTATCCATGCGCTGCGCCGGCCAGTATCTTGCCCAATTCGCCCACGTGCTGACAAATCAAATCCGGCTGCATCGCCCGCAGCCGGTCGGCATGGTTGTACCCGCTGAGCACCGCGCAGGTGCGGACGCCGCCGGCCTTGCCGGCCTCGATATCGTGTTCCATGTCGCCCACAAACAACGTCGCCGCCGGGTCGAGCCGGTTCTCCTCCAGAATGTGGTGAATCTTGACCGTCTTGTCCTCAATGCCGATGTAGGACTTCGTCACCAAATGATCGAGGCCGAAGCGGCGCATTTGCCGGTGATACGTGTCCGGGTCCGCCGTGCTCGCCACGAACACCGCCCGGCCCGCCCGCCGGCATTCCTCCAAAAACTCCCGCGCTTCCGGCAACGGCCGGATGTCGTCCTGATGATGGGCGTACTCGGCAAGAAAGAGCCGCTCCAGCTCCGGCATCGTGCGGTGCGGCACCCGTGCCGCATAAAACTTCCGCACCGGCAGGCAAAACGTCCGGCGAAACTCGTCCAGCGAGAGGGTCGGCTGCCCGCACTGCGCCAGCACGTGGTTGGTCGTCTCCCAGACCGGGCGGAGATCGTCCACGAGCGTGCCGGACCAATCGAGAATCAGGTTGGCAATCCGCATCCCCCGCAGGCTACCGCCCTGCCCCGCTTTGTTCAAGGCTGGTCACGTGAGCTCAGTGACGGGGCGCAGTCTCGGTCGCTGGAACGTTTGGTGGGACGTTGCACCACCATTTCGCACTGTATTTGATTTGCCCTTGGCTTGTTTCTGGAACATCGGCGTACGGCAGAACAATCGCCTCTTGAGTTCGGATTGTACGCATTTTTTCATTGTCGTAACCAGGTTCTGTGCGGGGCGGAAGGAGTGAGTATGAGACCGACACAATGATGTGCTTTGCGGATATTTCTTTCAAGTCGATGTACGTCGTGGAAGATCCTAATGGGCCGCACCCTCTGGATAGTTTCCCAGCAGCAGCCACCGATATCGTAACCGGGGATGACGTGCCCTCTGGTTTGCAGTCGCGGGTCCTCAGGTAGAAGGATTCTTGCCTCTTCTCTAGAAGGCCCGGAATTTCCCAAGAGAACTGCAAGATCACCGTGGCCTCTTCGGGGCGACAGACTTCAAACGGACACTCGTTGGTTCTCGCTCCATCAACTTGGACGACGGTCGCGATACAGCCGAAAACAAGGACGAGTAGCACATTGCGTGTTGTCCTAGTGTTAGTCATTGTCCTTCGCTCAACGTGAAAAGTGAGCGACTGCGAGCCAGCCGCCAAGGAGCGTCGCCTTCACCTGCGAGCCGGCCGGCTGGCTCGCAGTTCGCTCCACTGCATGGATAGGCCCTGCGCTCATGACTTCGGCTGCTCCGCCGGAACACTGCCCGGCGGCGTGATGAAGTATGACGGAATCCGCGACAATATGAAACCTGTGACTCCGACGCTCAGAAACACGACAACAATCGGTGGAATGAATGCGCCATACGTCAGCCAGAGAAGCAACAATGCCGCAACCAAACCAACCGGAATGCCAATGACCCACTTCCGAAAATTGTGGCGGAACTCGCACTGGCAGTCTGGGCAACGGAAGCTGCCGGTGCTCGACTTTGTGAGAACACTCTTGTGGCTGCACGACGGACATAGCTCGTAGCTTTCTAGCGGCATAATGTCTCTCCGCCTATCATTGATAGGCGTATGGAGCCGACAGCAAAAGACAAAAGGAAACGGTTGCGTGAACCGGCTTTTGGCTGTGGAGTTTATCGCTACCAGGTTGGCACATATCCATCAGACAAAAGACAAACGCGTTTGTCTTTTGCCGGTATGAGATGAGCCGCATCATTGTGATGCTCCGTTGCCGTGTTTATGCCCACAACGCCGACGGAAAGCAAGTCTCGAATGAATCCGAAAGGGGCCGGTCAGGCTTTCTCGCGGATCCGCGGGCTGGTCCGGTACCGTTGGGCGAGCCGGGCGGTTTTTTTCCGCCGCAACCGGCGTTCGATCTTTTCGGCCAGCACGTCCACGGCCGCCAGCGGTTCTGCGGCGTATTCTTCCGCGCTCTGGTCCGTGCCCGGCAGCTCCAACAAGACCCGCGCCACGTATTGCCGGGCCGACGGATGGGCGCTGACCTGCCGGAGATGCACCCGCGCCCGGACCGCGCGCGGCGCGTATTGTTCGACGCGGCCGATCTTCTCTTCAATCGCGTCGCGCAAACCGTCGGTCAACGTGAGACCATCAGCATGAATCAGGATATCCATCAGGTCACTCCTCGGTTGGCTTTCACTTGCATCCTGTCACAACATGCGTCCGCTCCCGGCAAAATCAAGTCCCTTCCCGGCTGGACAACCGTCGCGCACTTGCGTATTCACCTCCCCGATGAGAGCCGTCGTCCAACGCGTCCGCCGCGCCGCCGTCCGTGTCGCAGGCCGCACCGTCGGCGAAATCCAAGCCGGCCTGCTCGTCCTGCTCGGCATCGGCAAGGAGGACACCCCGGCCGATGCCGACTGGATGATCCAGAAACTGCTCGGCCTGCGCATTTTTCCCGACGAAGCCGGCAAGATGAACCGCTCGGTCACCGACATCCGGGGCGGCCTCCTCGTCGTCTCGCAGTTCACACTTTACGGCGACGTTCGCAAGGGCTACCGGCCCAGTTTCAGCGACGCGATGCCGCCGGCCGACGCCGAGCGGTTCTATGCTGAGTTTCTCGTCAGTTTGCGCGCCGCGACGACGTTGCCGGTCGCGGAAGGCCGGTTCGCCGCGATGATGGAGGTCGAGTTGGTCAACGATGGCCCGGTGACGATTGTGTTGGATTCGGGGGAACGGGCTTCCAGCCCGTTCCGAGTCGCGAGCAAGATCACCCACGGGCAAGATGCCCGTCCCCCGGCAACTCCCCATGCGTAAACCGACCGAAAAACATCCGGAGCCGGCGCTGACGTTCAGCCCGCCGGCGTCGCTGGCGAACGTGACCGTCATCCTCGTCGAGCCGGCAGTGCCCGGCAACATCGGCGCCGCCGCCCGCGCGATGAAAACGATGGGACTAGCGGACCTCGTTGTGCTCAACGGGCCTGCCGGTTTTGCCGGCCACCCCCAAGCCGTCATGATGGGCCACGGCGCCGGTGACCTTTTGGCGCAGGCGCGCGCGGTCACGACGTGGGCCGACGCCACCGCCGGGTTGCACCGGCTCATCGGCACCACACACCGGAAACGCCGGGCGCAGTTCCCGCAGATGATGACCGCCCGGCAGGCGGCCGCGCAGGTGGCGGAGTTGTCGCAACATCACCGGGTCGGCGTCGTGTTCGGACGCGAGGAGACCGGCCTGACCGATGCCGAGTTGCGGCAATGCCACGACCTCGCCAGCGTGCCGAGCGCGGCGGCGCATCCGTCGTTGAATCTCGCCCAGGCGGTGATGCTGTTCGCCTACGAAATTTTCCTCGCCAGCTTCGGCGAGGTGCCGACGCTGCCGCTGAAACTCGCCACCGTCGCGGAAGTCGAAAACATGCTGCAGCACCTGAGCCGGTCGCTGGCCAAGATCGGGTTCCGGCCGCATCAAGGCGACGCGGAATCGTTTGTCCGGTCCCTGCGCCGGTTGTTCAGCCGGGCGGCGCTGGAGAAACGCGACTGCAACGTGCTGCACCGGATCTGCCAACAGATTGACTATTACGTTGCGCGGGAACGTTGATTCAGACGGCGGCTTGCCGGGCGTGGTAGGAACTGCGCACGAGCGGCCCGCTTTCGACGTGGCGGAATCCCAGCCGGCGGGTCTGGGCGCCGAGTTCGCTGAACTCGGCCGGTTCGAGATAACGGACCACCGGCAACTGTTCCCGGCTCGGCTGAAGATATTGCCCCAACGTGAGGATGTCGCACCCGTGTTCCCGTAAATCGCGGGCAACGGCCAATACTTCGTCGGGCGTCTCGCCGAGGCCGAGCATCAAACCGGACTTGGTCAGCAACTCCGGGCGGATTTCCTTCGCCAGTGCCAGCACCCGGAGCGACCGTTGATACACCGACCCGGGCCGCACGGGCCGGTAGAGGCGGGGCACCGTCTCGACATTGTGCGCGAGCACGGTCAGCGGCGTGCGCGCCACGCGGGCAATGCACTCCCGGTCGCCGCGAAAATCCGGGATGAGCGCCTCGATCCGGCAGTCGGGCCGGCGCTGGTGGATCGCCTCGATGGCGGCGGCGAAATGACCGGAGCCCTGATCCGGCAGGTCGTCGCGGTCAACGGACGTGAGCACGACGTAGTCGAGTGCAAGCGATACGACGGCTTCAGCCGTCTGGGCCGGTTCGCGCGGGTCGAGCGGCGCCGTGGGGCCTTTGCCGACGGCGCAGAAGTGGCACCGCCGGGTGCAGACGTTGCCCATCAACAGGAACGTGGCCGTGCCGTGCGTCCAGCACTCGCCGATGTTGGGGCACTTCGCCTCCTCGCAGACCGTGTGCAGGTGCAACTGCCGGGCCTGGTGCTGGAGGTGCCGGAACTTTTCCCCGCCCGGCGCGCAGGTGCGAATCCACGGCGGGATGCGCGGTCGCGGCGATGTCGTTGGGGTCGTCATGTTGTTGGTGCGCGAGAGAGGACTTGAACCTCCACGGGTTACCCCACGGGCTCCTAAGACCCGCGCGTCTGCCAGTTCCGCCACTCGCGCCTGTTGCCGGGCACTATATCACACGTTGCGCCGCCGCCACAACGCCAACGTCGCCACCACGCCCGCCACAAACCCGCCGCAGTGAGCAAGGTTATCCACCTGCGGTTCGAGGGCGCCGATCAGCAAATCGGTGGCGGTCATCAATCCCAGCATCACCAGCAACCGGCGGCGGACCGTGGCATAAATCGGCGCATCCAACCGCCACACCGCCACGCCGAACGCGCCAAGCAACCCGAACACCCCGCTGCTGGCGCCGATGGCCACGTCGTAGCGGGCCGCCGCCGCGCTCCCCAGGTTGCCGGCGCCGCCGGCGATGAGAAACAACGCCAACATCCGCCCGCCGCCCGCTGCCCGTTCGATGGCGCCGCCGAACATCCACAAGGCGAACCCGTTCATTGCCAGATGCAGCCAGTTGCCGTGCAAAAACAATGCCGTCCACAACCGCCACCATTCACCCTGGGCAAAGACCCGCGCCCCGTTGCCGGCCCATTCCCGCAGCCGCCCGCCGCCGCCAAACTCGTCCGCCGCCCACACCGCCGTCAACACCACCAGCAGCGCGACGGTCACCGGCGCGGGGGCCGACCACTGCATCAACCGCCGCCACGGGGCGGCTTGCGCTTCGGCCCGGCGCAACACCTCCCGCCCGGCGGCGTAACCGGGCGGCGGCATCACCGGCGCGGGAACGGGCGGCCGACCCTGCCGGCGCCACCGGCGCGGGACGCTCCGATCCGCCAACAATCGTTCCCACTCCTGACGGTCACCGGCCAACGCCGCGAGGCGGACGCGCGTGGCCCACAGTTGCCGGGCCAGCGCGCCCAGCGTGCGCGGCGATAACACGACGAATTGCAGGCACCGCAACGCCCGCTCCATCTGCCCCAGCTCGGCAAACGCCCGGGCCGCCACCAACCGGGCCTGCGTCGCGGCCGCCAGCGTCCCCCAATCTTCGGCCGATTCGTACAACGCCACACAGGCCGGCCAGTCGCCCCGGGCCTGGCACGCCAGGAGGTGCCACAAACGAACCGTGCCGCGCACGGCCACCGGCCAGTCCGGCGCGGCCGCCACCGCCGCGCCCCGGCGACACGCGTCGGCCTGCGCGCGATAGAGCCGGCCGAGGTTGCCCCAATGCAGCGCCGCCGCCGCCCGCCACCAGCCCGGCGATTGCCGGGCCAGCGCCCCGCGCACCAGCCACGCCGGCAGCAGAACAAAACCCACCGCCAACACCCACGCCACCGGCACCCACACCCCCTCCCACCACCAGGCTGCGCCGCACACGGCCAGGAGCAACACGAACTGACCAGCCCGCGCGCGATACCAGCCGGCGTCGGCGGCGCGCAGGAGCATGAGGAGTTGGAGCAGCGACAGGAACAGGACCGGATAGATCAGAAAACGCGGGGTCACGGGAGGATGGTGACCGGCGCGCCGAGGTCGAGCAGCTCGTAGAGCCGTTCGATCTGTTCGACCGGCATGGCGATGCAGCCGTGCGTCCACGTCACATTCGGGCACGGCCCGTGGAGGCCAACCTCGCCGCCGAGCGCGGTGTGCCACGGCGGACAGCGGCGGGCGCGGATGGCCTGGCGGATGGCCTCGGCTTCGGCCGGAGTGATGAGTCCGGCGGCCAGGCCGCGGTCGGCGTCTTCGGCGTTGGGATAACTCAGCCCGAGGAACCGGTGGTACTTGCTGCGGGGGTTTTTGTAGCAAACGTAGAACTCGCCCTCCGGCGTGGCGAGATCGCCCTCGCGTTGTTTGTCGGCCGGGTTTTTGCCGAGCACGACCGGGACGCGCAGCACGGCCTCGTCCCCGTCGCAGAGGATCAACTCCCGCCGGTGTTTGGTGACGACGAGGCGCGGATTCATGGCCGGTCCCGTTGTGCGGTCGGCCCGGCGGCGGCCCGGCAAAACTCCCGGACGGACCGCGCGGCGGCGGCGGCGGGCTCGACGTGGATCAGGCCGGCGTACTTGTTGTCGGCCAGCACGCGCAGGATTTTGGTGAATTCCAGCTCGTTTTCCTGGAACCGCGCCAGCGCCGCGGGCGTCAGATGGATGTTGCGGATGAGGTTGGCAAATTTGCCGTACACCTGCCGGAACGGGGCGGTCTCCTGCCGCAACACGTGTTCCACGTCCAGCGTCAGGCCGAACCGGGCGCTGGCGATGTGTTTCTTCAGCACCTCGAACTTCGCCATGTCGTCCACCAGCATCCCGGCTTTCGGCTCGAAGGCGAGTTGGACGCCGCGGCGTTTGGCGTGTTCGGTCAATTGCAGGCAGCCGGTCACCAGCCAATCCCACGCCTGATGCTCCGTCGTGCCGTTCTCCGCCGCGCCGGACCAGAAATTGACGCACTCGGCGCCGAGCGCGCGCGCGATGTCCACCGCCCGGCGGAGCAATTCCAACCGGATTTGCCGGCCCTCGTTGCTGACCAGCGTCGGATAATGGTCCCGGTCCGGATGCAACAGGCGCGGCGCGCTGGTTTCGATGCTGACCCGCAGGTGCAACGTCTCCACCAACTGGCGCAGCCGCGTCAACGCGGCCGGGTCCGCGGTGAACGGATTGCAGTGGTGCGTGTCCAACGTCAACGCCACGCCGCGGTAGCCGCAGTCGGCAATGGCGGTCAAGACCGCGTCCAGCGGTTGCCCGGCGAAGCCGGCGGTGTTGCAGCCAAAACTCAGGTTGGAACTCATGCTTGGTGAACTGGCTCGAAAACTAACGCGAGTCTGCTAGATTTACCAGACGAAATGATGCGACGCGGCCTGTGGGGACTTCTGGCGCTGACGGCGGTGGCGGGGACGTACCAGCCATTGCCGCCGGCGGTGCGGCAATTGCCGGAATCGCAACTCCTGCTCCGGCCCGACCCGCTCCGCGCGGCGACGTTTCTGGACCGGGGGATCCAACTCGTCCATGAAGGCCGGCTGGCGTTGGCCGTCGAGCAGTTCCGCCGGGCGGCGGCGCTCGACCCCGCCAACCCCAACACGTCCATCAACATCGCGTATGTCCTCGACAAACTCGGCCGCTACGACGAGGCACTCGCCGAACTCGACCGGGCCGAACAACTCGACCCGCGCAACCCCACATTGTTCCTCAATCGGGGCAACACCTTGCTCAACTGCCAGCGGTACGAGGAAGCCAGCGAGGCGCTTCAGCGCGCCGCCGACCTCGACCCCCGCAACAAGCTCGTGTACCTGAACCTGGCCACCGCCCACGCCAAACTCCAGCGCTGGAAGGACGCCGCGGCCGCCTTCGCCAAAGCCGCGGAATTGGATCCCCAGAATGCTGCGCTCTGGTTCAACTGGGCGGGCGCCCTGTCCTCGGCCGGTGACACGGCCGGGGCGCTCCAGAAATACGAACACGCCATCGAACTCGACCCAACCAACCTCGGCGCCTACTACAACGCCGCCGCGCTCTGCGAGAAACTGGGCGACCTGGACGGGGCCATTCGCCACATCGAAGCGGCGCGCCGCGCCGCGCCCGACAACGCGCAGTTGCAGGAAATCCTCGTCAAACTCAAAGAAGCCAAGCGCCGGCAACGGCCGACCGTGCAGGGGCCAAAGTAGACAGGTCAACTGCGCCACGCATCAATTCTGCCAACTAGACCGATTGCCAAAAGTCATTTCCGCAATGGGAGGGCGGGCTGGCCCAGCCCGCCGCGGAATCACCCAGAATACTGCGGCGGCGCAGGCAGCCACCGCGCCCTGCCAAACCACTGTAGGCTGGGTTGCCAGCCGCATCCCGGCATTGCTGAGATGGCTTTTCGACGCTTTTTTAGTCGCCGCTGAACTGGCGGTCGCCGGCGTCGCCCATGCCGGGAACAATGTAGCCCCGGTCGTTGAGGTGGCTGTCCACAGCGACGACGTGAATCGGCACGTCGGGATGCGTCTTGGTGAGTTTGGCGATTCCTTCCGGCGCGGCCAGCAGGCCGAGATACCGGATGGATTTGACGCCCCATTCTTTGAGGCGGGTGACGGCCACGACCGCGGAGCCGCCCGTGGCCAACATCGGGTCGAGCACGAAGGCGATGTCGACCGGCTCGTGGTCGTGGAATTTGCTGTAGTACTCGACCGGCTGGAGCGTTTTCTCGTCGCGGAACAGGCCGAGGTGAAACACGCGCGCTTCCGGCAGGAATTCGAGGATGCCGTCCACCATGCCCAGCCCGGCGCGCAGCACCGGCACGAGGCCGACGGTCGCGCCGACGTGCTGGCCGGACGCGGGGGCCAACGGGGTGGTGACCGGCCGGGATTGTTGCGGCAGGTCCCGCGTGGCTTCGTAGAAGAGCAGCACCGAGAGCGCCCGGAGGCGGTTGCGGACGATGGCCCGGCAGGATTGCCGGTCGCGGATGTCGGTCAGGAAACTTTGGGCGAGCGGGTGGTCGAGGACGTGAACGCTACCGGTCATGGCGGCGGCAGTGTAGGCCGCGCCGCGCGGGCCGGTCAAGGCGCGAATTGGTCGAAGTGCTGCAGCATCCGTTCCGGCAACAGATCGGGGCCGCGGAGTTCGTAGGCGGCCTGGAAGTGGGCAAGCGCGCCGGGCTGGTTGCCCCAGCGCAGTTCGTGCAGGCCGAGCTGGGCCAGGTAGGCGGCGTTGCGGGGATCGGCCTGGAGGGCGCGGTGATAATGGGCGGCGGCCGTGGCGCGTTGGCCGAGCAGGTCAAACATCCGGCCCAGTTTGATGTGCAGGTCCGCGGCGTAGGGGTTGCGGGTCAACGCCCGGTCGTACCACGTGACGGCGTGGCGGGCAAGCTCCTGGGTCTGGTCGGTCGCCCAGGCGGCGCGGGCGGCGTGGAGATCGCCGAGGGCGGCCGCGGTTTCATAATGGAGCGCGTCAAACGCCCACGCGCGCCGGTACGATTTTTCGGCCTCGGCCCATTGCAGCGCGGCGCGGTGCCGGTCGCCCTGTTGCCGGAAAACGGCGGCAGGGTACGTTTTCACCATCAACGAGCCGAGCAACAAGATGACCACCGTCAAGGTGCCGCTCACCGCCCATTTGGCCAGGCCTTTCATCTCGAACGCGTTGTAGGTGCCGAGCGGGCCGTTGTCGTCGGGGTCCTCGCCCCGGTGTTTGACGCCGCTCGTCAGGGTCGCGCCCGCGATGACCGCGGCGGTCAGCAAATATCCCGGCAGGTGCGAGACGGTGTTCCAGAGGGCCACCAGCAACAACCCGGCGAAGGCGGCGAGACCGCCGACCGCCAGCGCGTAGCGGTTGGAGGGGGTCGAGGAGGAATATCGTTGGCCGCGCAGCGCCAGGATCTGAAAGACTTCGATGCCGAAGGTCACGGCACACCACATCCCCAACACCAGCCCGGCGATGCCGTAGTTGGCGAACGTCTGCAGGTACTCATTGCCGGCAAACTCCAGTTGGTCCTGCGTCCGCCGGTGGGCGGGATACAACCAGCGGAACATCCCGGGGCCGCCGCCGGTCCAGAGGTGTTGCCGGCCGATGTCCACCGCGCTGCGCCAGCCGGCCAGCCGAGTCGCGGCCAACTCTTGCCGGGGCCAGAAATTCTCCTGGCGCAATGCCCGATCCACCACAAAGATTCCCAACAGCACCGCCGTCAGCGTGACGCCGCCGACCAGGATCCAGCGCCGGCGCGGGGTGCGCCGGCGAATCACGTACACCGTCAGCACCAGGAGCGCGCCGATCCAGCCGCCCCATGCTCCGTAGTCGAATGCCAGGTAGGCGGCGCCCGCGGTGACGAGGCCGATCAGCAACAGGGCCAGCCGGGCGCTGTAGGGGCGCCGCGAGAACAGGGCATTGGCCGCGAGCACCGGAAAGATCAATTCGAGGTAGATCGCCACGCGGACATCCGGCGCGCCGCCCCACAGCATCTGCCACAATCCGCCGAGCGCCACGCCCAACCCGATCCCCGCCAGCACCCACGTCAACACGGTCACCTGCCACCGGTGGCGGAGATTGTTCAGGATCACGAAGAACGCGAGCGCGGCGCTGCTGCCGAGCAACCATTCCTGCCGGGCGACGGCTTCCACGGGGCTGAGTCCATAGCGGATCAGTCCGTAGGTTGTGGCCACCAAGATGGGCGCGCCCGCCAACGAGAAGACGATCGGCACCTGCCGGGAAAACAACAGCCGCGCCACCCAGAGCGCCGCCGCTACCAGCAGCAGCGCCAGCGGCAGCCCTTCGGGGATGACCGGGCACAGGACGGCAATCGTCATCGCCGCCAACACCGCAAAGAAGGCCCCGTTTTGACAAGAGGCGCTGAGCGGCGATTGGCTGAAAATGTTTGGGAGATGACTCCGGTGGTGGCGGCGGGACAGCGACGCCGGCGGATTCCGTCCCGGCACGGGGCGATCCATTAGAACAGACCGCGCGGCACCCAAATCGAGTCGCCCGGGCGGATGGGAACATCCTGGGCGGGATTGCGCCGCAGTTCTTCGTAGTCATACGTTTGTTTGGCGGATTCGCGGATGACTTCGACTTTGCCGCGGTTGGCGTAATCCGTGAACCCGCCGGCCGTGTTGATGGCCTTGATCAAGGTCACGTCTTCCGTCCACTGGAACCGGCCCGGCGATTTCACTTCGCCGCCCACATAGAAGAACCGCGGGGCCGTCAGCACCAGGGCGCTGCACCGCATGTAATAGCGCGGGACATACCGTTCTTGAATGATGATGGCGAGTTCGGCGGGCGTCTTGCCGGCGGCGGGCAGTTGTCCCACCAGCGGCAACGCGATCTGGCCATTCTCATCAATGGTCAGGTCGTAGAGTTTGGTCGGTTCCGGCGCCGACCCGCCGGTTTCCAGGCGCACCTGAATCTGGTCGCCAATGCGCAAGCGCGTTTCCGAGCCGGGGCTGCCGGGCTTGACCAGTTTGGCCGGCCCGGGCGCGTCGAGCGTGCCGCAGCCGGTCAGGATCCAACACAGCACCCCCACCACGCTCCACAGGAGTGCGGGGCCGCAATGATGAAGGAGGGCGCGACGCATGGTTTAGTACTTGTCCTTCAATTGAATCGTCTCCGCCGGGGCCGGCGCGGCGGCGGCCGGCGCAACGGGCTTGGCCGGCGCCGTCTCCGGCGCGTGCCGGTGATAATAGTCGTAGTACCCGTGGTAGTAGTAGTAGGTGTCGTCCTGGCGGATGTTGATGTTGTTGACGACGACGCCGATCACCCGCGCGCCGGCATTTTCGACGACCTGGCGGGCCCGGCGCGCCATGTTGCGCGGGTAGCGGCGATGTTGAATCACCAGGATGGCCGCGCCGACTTCGCGGGCCACAATCACCGCATCGCTGACGACCAGCACCGGCGGCGTATCGTAGAGCACCACGTCATAACGGTGTTTGAGGTCCTCGACCAGATCGCGCATGCGTTGGGAAGTCAACATCGGCAGCGCGGAGCGCGTGATGTCTTTGCTGCCGGAGGTGATGATCCACACGTTGGCGACGGAAGAGGGCTGAATAATTTCTTCGGTGCTCTTCGTGCCGGTCAGATAGTCGGCCAGCCCGACTTCGTGCGAGACGCCGAACATTTGGTGCATCGTCGGGCGCCGCAGATCGCTGTCCACCACCAACACCCGGGCGCCGTTTTGGGCGAAGACGCAGGCGAGGTTGGCCGTGGTGAACGACTTGCCTTCGCCGGCGGCGGCGCTGAGGATGGCAAACGAGTTGGTTTGCTCGGCGCCCTTGGAGAACTCAATGTTGGTCCGCAACATCCGGTAGGCCTCGATTTCGCCGAGATCGGCCTTGCCGCTGACCAGCGGACCGGATTCGTGGGAGACCACCCCGATCACCGGCAGCCCGAGGTAGCGCTCCACGTCGTCCATGACCTTGACGCTCGTGTCCAGGAACTCAATGAAGAAGCAAACAGCCACGCCCAGCACCAATCCCACGACCGTTCCCAACACCAGATTCAGCCACATGTTGGGGCTGACATAGGACAGCGGGGCTTCGGCGCGGTCCACCACTTCGACCGGGCTGCGGGGGACCTCCAATTCGATGGAGACCTGCTGCAATCGGGCTTTGATGGCCTCGTAGAGTTTGGTTTCCAGTTCCGCTTCGCGCTGCGCGTTGCGGAACGGCAGGAACTTCTCGCTTTCCATCACCAGACTGGCGTTTTTGACGTCATCGAATTGTTTTTGCAACTCGTTGAGGCGGACCACGGCCATTTGGTAGGACACTTCCAATCCTTTCAGGATTCCCTCCAGGCGGGCGTCGAGTTGCTGCTGCAGTTTGTCGCGGGTGGCCCGGGCGGTCCGCATATTGGGATGGTCGGCTCCGTAATCCTGTTTAAGTTTTTCCAGTTGCAAATCTGCCTCGGTAAGGTTTTGCAACAAACTTTGGACATTGGGATCGTTGATGATGGTGCTGATGGCGTTGCGGAGCTGGTCGGGGGTGAGGCGTTTGAGCTCGTTGAGTTGTGTTTCCCGGGTCACGACCTCGGTCCGCGCCGCGGTGAGTTGGTTTTCGAGTTGCTGCAGCGTCTGGAGGGTCAGGGTCGTTTCCCCAATGACCGGCACATTGAGTTCCTTACGCAACTGCTCCATCTTGGCCTGGGCCTGGTGCATCCGCTCCTGTTGTTGCGCCATTTCCTCGCGCAACTTTTCCAGCCCGCGCATGGTTTGCCGCCGTTTTTCTTCCAACCGCTCGCGCTCGAACGATTCGGCCGTTTCATTGGCAATCAGCGCCGCCAGCTGCGGGTCGGTATCATACACGGCAATTTCGATCAAGCTGGTGTCGCGGTACCGGCGGATGCTGATCTGCCGTTTGAGTCGTTGAAACGCCAGGTCCATCGAGGCAACCGGCAATCCCTCTTTCCGTTCCGCCCAGCGCTGGATGAGATTGAGGCGCTCAATGACCGGGTAAAGGATCTTTTGCGATTGCAGGATTTCATTCTGCGTCTGGAGAAAGTACGGGTCATAACTAGGGTAGGACGTCTGCTCGAACACCGGCACGGTCGGGCGTTCCTGCTCGACTTTGATCCGCACCGAGGCCATGTAGGTCCGCGGTTGCAGGTAGGTCACGGTCGCAACCGTGATCATGGTCAGCAGAAAAATCGTGAGGACGATCGGCCAGCGCAGCTTGACGACGCGCCAGTAATCAAGAAAATGCAACCGCACATCTTGGCTTGGTTGATTGGTTTCCATCGTTTTATTTGCGGGAAGCGACTAAACACCAATGGCCGGTGGGGCGCAAGGCAAATTGTCGTTGTCGCCGGCTTCAGTACACAAACCGCACTCCCAAATAGATTCGATTGCGGTAAAAGTCGGTTACCTCGCTGTCGCCGTACTGCAGGTTGTAATAATAGGACAGCTCGGCACTGACCCACGAAGTGAACGAGTAGCGCGCCACCGCGCCCACGGACACTGTTTGCGGACTGACCGTGGCCGAGGGCGAGCCGGTGAGCGGGTCCTTGTAGGTGCTGAATCCATACGCGGTGTCCACGCTCAAACGCAATTTCGGCGTCACCAAATGACTCACCTGCAACGAACCGACCAACGACTCCGCAGTCCGGTAGCTGCTGTAGCCGGGCGCCGAATCGGAGAACGAATAGCTGAGGCCCATCGTCAGCGCGCTGCCGGGCGCATAGCTGTAGCTCAACGAGAGCGTCCCATAGGGCGACTCCGCCGTTGCGTCGTCGCGGTATTCGCGATACTCGTAGCCCGTGTTGACTGAACCAGTCAACTTGGGATTGAAACGATGCATCAGCGACGCATACACAGCGTGACTATCGGAGTCCCGCCCATTGTTGAGGCCGGGTTCGCTGTACCGCGTGGCCGAGAACCGGTAGTTGGCGCCCACATAGGTCTGCGGATCCAACGAGTACTGGAGGGTGTTGACTGACTGATAAACATTGTAATCGCTGTTGGAAGCCAAAACCGAATCGTCATAACGCCACAACTGCCAGCTTCCACTGGTGGAGACCGTCCACCGGCGACTCAGGTTATAGGTCAACACGCCGTTCAGATTATTGTAGTAGTAATCCCCCACGCGCCGGACCGTGACGGGCTGACCGGCCTGATACTCGACCAGTTCCGGCTCCACTCCGCGGCGGAGTCGGTCGTTGATGTCCAGCACCAACCGGGGACCGAATTGATGCGAAAACAAGAAGTCGGCCGAATGACTTTGATCCCAGGCGCCGCTGGACGAACGCGTCGAACGTTCCGTGTAATACGTGGCCCCGTAACTGTAGCGAAGCCCCGCAAAAGTTTCTTCCAGCGCCAGATTCAGCAGGACCTGCGGGGAAATGTAAAACGTGGTGCTGCCATCCCGATTCTTCGATGACGTGTTGATGTTGTCGTCATACCCGCCCCGCGAATACAAGCTCACACTCCACGCCCGCGTCGCGTCCCGCAGGGGAAACGGATTGTACACGGCCCATGCCGAAGCGGTGCCCAGCCACACGACCATTCCGATCGTCCACTGTCGGTTATTCATCCATTTCATATGGTTGCCTGATCTCCTTCCCATCGTGCCGATTCCACAATCTCCACCCGGACCGGTTGCGGCAACAGGGCCGCATGATACGCGCGCGTCAACAGGCGCGTCACTGCCTGGCGGCCGTCATCGCCCATCGCTTCCGTCCAATGGTTCACATACATTCCCACAAACCGGTCGGTATGGGCCACGCTCATCCCGCGCGCATACTGCAGGGCGTGCCCGACTGCTTCCGCCCGGTGCTGCAGGCCGTACCGGATGCTAGCCGACAGCAGCCGGGACAGTTTCTGCATCAACTGGTTGCCTAAATCTTTGCGCACTCCGTTCACTCCCAGCGGCACCGGCAAGCCCGTATCCGCGTGCCACCACTCGCCAAGGTCCACCACTTTGTGAAGACCCTGTTCCTGATAGGTCATCTGCCCCTCGTGAATCAGCAGCCCAGCGTCCACTTCTCCACGGACCACCGCGTCCATGATTTTGTCAAAACAGATAACCTCAAACCGAAAATTCATCAACAACAATTTCAACAACAGATACGCGCTGGTCAACGTGCCCGGCACCCCGATGCGGCAGTCCGCCAGCTCGCCCACCGCCATCGGTCGTCGCGCCACCACCACCGGCCCGCACCGGTCCCCGAAGCTGCCCCCGCACGGCAGCAACGCATACTTGTCGGCCACATGGCCGTAGGCATGGACGCTCAACGCCGTCACATCCAATTCCCCGGCCCGCGCCCGGTGATTCAGCGTCTCAATGTCTTCGATGACCTCCCGGAACCGCAACCCCTCGGGATCAATCTTGCCCCGAGTCAGCGCGTAAAACATAAACGCATCATCCGGGTCCGGACTGTGGCCGACTGTGATCTCGTGATTGTCCATCCGAGGCGGCATCCTACCTTATCCCAACCCCGCTGCCAACAACTCTTGCAGCCCGGTTGTGCCGGCGGGCGACATCAAATACAATCCCGCCCAGCCTTCCCGCCGCACCCACTGAATCTGTTCAATGGCGATGTCCCGGCCCACCCGGGCCTGATCCGCCACGCGGGACTGCCGGGCCAACCGCTGTAACACGGCCTCCGGCACCACCACCCCCGGCACCTGCGCCAGGCGCCGGGCCTGTTCCAAACTCGCCAACACCATCACGCCAACGAGAATCCGGCAGCGCGCCCGGAATTTATCCAGCGCCGCCAACGGTTCGACACGAAACACCGGCTGCGTCATCACGTAATCGGCGCCGTGCTCGATCTTCTGACTGAGCCGGTCGAGTTCCCGTTTCTGGTCGAGCGCCTCCGGCTCGAACCCGGTGCCGATGGTGAAATGCGTCCGCGGGTCCGCCTGTTTGCCCAACGGCGCGCCGCCAAAATCCACCCCGGCATTCAGACACGAATGCGTCAACCGCACCATCGCCACCGAGTCCAGATCAAACACCGCCGTGGACCGCGGATACGTGGGCGACATCTTCGGCGGGTCGCCGGTGATGAACAGCACGTTGTGGATGCCGGTCGCATGGTAGCCGATCAGCCGGCTCTGGATCCCCATCAAATTTAAGTCGCGCCCGGTAAAGTGCGGAATCCACTCCAGCCGGTCGCCCCCGGCCGGCCGGACCCGGTGAATGAAATCCCCCGGCGGCATCAACGGAATCCCGCGCGACCCGTCCGTCACGTCCACCGCGTCGGCCCGCCCGCTGGCCGCGAGTTGCCGGACAAACTCGATCTTGCCGGCCAACAACTTCTCGTCCGTCCCGCGCGGCGGCAGCATCTCGACGCTGACCACAAACTGCCCGGCTTTCAATTTCCGGGAGAACGGACCGTTCTGCGCCTTCTCCGCGTCGCCCGCCGGGGGGCGCGGCGTTTGGACCGCTATGACCGGCGCCGCCTGGCGCGACCGGAGGTAGTTGTGCATTTCCCGGATGTGCGGCGGATGCATTTCGCAGCAACCGCCGATCAACCGCACGCCCCGGTCCAGAAAACTCCGCGCCAGCCGGCCCACGTACTCCGGGTTCACCGTCGTCATGAACCGGTTGCCGATGCGCTGAAACCCACCGGCGTTGGGCATCACCGACAACGGCACCGGCGCGCCCCGCGCCGCGTCCACAAACGCGCTCGCGTCCCACGGCGCGCAACAGTTCACCCCGGCCACCGCCGCGCCCAGCGCCGCCATCCGCCGCACAAACGCCAGCGCGTCGCGCTCGGGGCTGAACGTCATCTCCGCAATCACCGGCGGCGCCTGCGGGATGGACCGGATCAACTGGAGCAGTTGTTCGAGCTGCGCCTGGTCGGCAAACGTTTCCAACAGCAACGCATCCACCCCGGCCGCGATCAGGCTTTCGATCTGCTCCCGGTAACAATCGGCGACATCCGCGACCGGGGCCGCGGTCGGCCCGATGGACGCCAGCACAAACGACGGCCCGGCGTCCCGCGCCAGTTGCGCGCCGGCCCGGTTCAACTCCGCGACCCGATGTTCCAGGCCAAACTGCCGGAGCTGGTGCCGGTTGGCCCCGAAGGTATTCGTCTTCAGACACTGCGCGCCGGCGGCGAGGTAGTCCCGGTGCACCCGCCGGATGAGGTCCGGCTGGTCCACGTTGAACGCCTCATAGACGTGGTTGGTTTCCGAAAGCCGCCCGGTCAGTTCAAACAGATACGACCCCATTGCCCCGTCGGCGAGGAGCGGCTGCGACTTCAAGGTCGTCAAAAAATCGGCCATGCCGCAGTTCCATACCATCCTGTCCGCGCGGAGTCAAAACATCGGGCTGTTGACACCGATTGGCGGCCTTCGTATCGTGCCCGCACAATGCCGCCCAACCCTCAAGACCGCGCCGCCATCCAACAACTCCTCGCCGCCCGGACCGAGAATGCCGACCTCGCCGCGGACATGATCGAAACCGCATTGCGCTTGCTCGACGACCGGGCCGACCGGCTCGACCTGAAAATCATCACGGCGGCGCTCAAGGAAATGCGGTACGCCGCCAAAGTGTTTTCCCCGTACCGGGGCCGCCCGAAAGTCACCGTGTTCGGCTCGGCGCGGACGCCGCCGGACGCGCCGGAGTATCAACAGGCCGTGGCATTCGGCAAAGCGATTGTCGCGCGCGGCTACATGGTGATTACCGGCGGCGGCGAAGGCATCATGGGCGCCGCCCAGCGCGGCGCGGGCCGGGACAACAGTTTCGGCCTCAACATCCGGCTGCCCTTCGAGCAGGAGCCGAACGTCGAGATTGCCGGCGACCCGAAGCTGATCAACTTCAAATACTTTTTCACCCGCAAACTCTACTTCGTGAAGGAGAGCGAGGCGCTGGTGCTGTTCCCCGGCGGGTTCGGCACCCACGACGAGGGGTTCGAGACGTTGACGCTGTTGCAGACCGGCAAGAGCACGCCGAAGCCGGTGGTGTTCATCGACCGGCCGCGCGGCAACTACTGGAAAACGTGGTGGCGGTTCGTCGAAGACCACCTGCTCGGCGCCGGCCTCATCAGCAAGGACGACTTCGCGCTGTTGAAGGTCACCGACGACGTCGAGGAAGCGTGCGCCGAGATCACCCGGTTCTACCGCAACTATCATTCGAGCCGGTACGTCCGCGACCAACTCGTCCTGCGCGTCCGCCATCCGGTCACCGCCGCGCTGCTCGCGACGCTCAACCAACTCTTCGCCGACCTCTGCGTCAACGGCGGGAAGTTTGCGGCGAGCGCACCGTTACCGGAAGAAGACACCGAGCCTGAATTCGCTCAACTCCACCGGATTGCGTTCCCCTTCCGCCGCGCCAACTTCGGCCGGTTGCGCTCGCTGATTGACGTGCTGAACCATCACTAAGTGGCGAGGGCGGCTTCGCGTGCGAGCACGACATCGGCGGCGCGTTCGCCGGTGGATTGGGGCAACGGCGGCACGTAGGCATAGTTTGGGTCGGCGCACTGTTGCCGGTGGATTTCGAGGATCTGTTTCCACGTGGCGCGCAGGCCGTGCGGTGTCGGTGGCAAGTCGTGCTCAATGAGCTTGTGGAGCTTCGGCAGGTTGACGAACGGCACCGCCGGGAACATGTGGTGCTCGATGTGGTAGTTCATTCTCCAGTACAGGAACTCCACCACCGGCGACGCGGTGAACGTCCGGCAACAGAGCCGGTGGTCGGGGACATTGGGCGACAACCCAAAGTGTTGCGAGCTGCCACACAGGAACCCCAGCCAGTGGCAGTATTGCGTGCCGAGAGTCACGAGGACGATCAGGAACCAGTGGCCCGTCACGATGAACGTCACTGCCAGCACGGCATGACCGATCAGAAGGAAGCGGGCCCAGTTGCGGTGGGCACGGCGTAGGGGCTGATTCGTTTCCGGCAAGATGTGTTTGTACCAGTCGTCGCTGAGCCGGCCGCGCGCTCGTCGCAGCCACACCTTGTAAGTGTTCCACGTCTCCACGGGATTCCAAGCCAACAATCCCAGCCAGAACTTCCAATCTTTAAATGCGAACTTCTGTGGCAGGACGACTTCGCCGTCGTAATCGGTGTGCGTTGTCACCTGATGATGCTTGATGTGGCTGGGGCGAAACCAGATGTGATCCCAGTAACTGAGAAAGGCAAAAAGCTTTAGGAAAAAGTCATTCCAGACCTTCGATTTGAACGGCGTCCGGTGTGATAACTCATGGCACGCCGTCCCGCCCATGAACGACCCGACCGTGCCGTGCGCGAACAACGCCACCAGCAATACCGGCACCGACCAGTACCAATTGGAGGGATGAACGTTCCGGTAGGCGAGGTACGCCAACGTCCCTGTGATCGCAAACAGCCCGAGGTGCCCCAGCGCTTGTCGGAAGCCGTGCCAATTGCTGGTCTGCATCAAGTCGTTCATCACCGCCTTGTCTACGTGACAGCGGTACCAGTTGATCTTCGCGTCGGTGCGGAACGTCCGTTTCATGCGGGCGGAAATATGCACCGAAACCGCTGTTCTGCAACTTCACCGGGGCCGGGCGTCGAGTGATTTCAATCGGGTAATCTCCGGCCACTTCTTGGCCACGGCGAGGACGACGAGGATGGTGCCGACGCCACCGGAGACGGCGGAGACAACCGGCCCGAACGCGGCGGCGACAAACCCGGACTCGAACTCGCCGAGTTCGTTGGAGCAACTGATGAACACCGTGTTGACCGCCGACACCCGGCCGCGCATCTCGTCGGGCGTGCGCAACTGGACGAGGCTGTGCCGGACAATGACGCTGATGTTGTCGAACGCCCCGGCTGCGCCGAGCATGACCAGCGAGAACCAAAACCACTTCGACAACCCAAACCCAATCGTCACCAGCCCGAACCCGATCACGGCCCAGAGCAGCGCCCGGCCCGCCTGTTGCAGCGGCGGCCGGTGGGCCATCGTCACCGCCATCAAAATCGCGCCCAGCGCCGGCGCCGCCCGCAACCAGCCGAGACCAGCAGGCCCCACCCGCAAAATGTCTTTCGCATAAATCGGCAGCAACGCCGTCGCCCCACCCAGCAGCACCGCAAACAAATCCAGCGTGATCGCCGCCAACACCACCTTCGTCCGCCACACAAACCCCAGCCCGGCCAGCAGCGATTGCACCGACATCGGCTCCGGCGACCGCTGCACCGGGCGCGACGCCATGCACGCGAGCAGCACCAGAAACAGCAACATCAGCCCGGCCGTCAGCGCGTACACGGCACCGGCCGAGCCGGTCACGGCAAGCAGAAACCCGCCCAGCGCGGGGCCGGCCACCGCCGCGACTTGAAACCGGGCGCTGTTCCACGTCACGGCGTTGCTGAACGCCGGGCGCGGCACCAGCGTCGGCATCAACGCCGCCACCGCCGGCCAGTTCAACGCCCGCGCCACCGCGCCGCTGAACAGCAAGAGGTAAAACACTCCCACCGGCCCGCGGACAAACGACCAGTAGGCCAGCGCGGCGGAGCTGGCAATCGTCACCACCAGCCCGGCCATCACCAGCCGCCGGCGGTCGCACCGGTCCGCCAGTTGGCCGAACGGCAGCGCGAACAGAATGACCGGCACCGCCTGCACCAGCCCGACCCAGCCAAGCGCCAACGCGCGGCCGGTGCGTTCGTAGATTTCCCAGCCAACGGCGACCGCCTGCATGTTCCCGCCGAGAGCGGCAAACAGGCTGCCGAACAGGTAGAGCCGAAAATCCCGGTGCCGCAACGCCGCGTACGGGTCGTGCGCCGCCGCCGCGCCGGTCTCGCCGACTTCGACCACGGTTTCGGGATCAGGAACCGGCGGCATCGCGGGTGACCGGCGCCGCGGGGCGGCGGCAACAGGGCCGGGGGGCGAACCAGCCGTCGTAAATGCGCCGGAGCTGCCGGGGCGGCAGCCGCAACGCAAACAAAAACGCCACCCACCAGTTCACCAGCGCGGTCTTCACCAGACCGTGCGCCCGCCACCGGCGCGCGCTGTTGACCAGGCCCGACGGCAGGAACGTGAGCCGCCCCGCCCGGCGCAGCCGGCGCGCCAACGCCACGTCCTCAAAAATCGGCAGCTCCGGGAATCCGCCCACCAACTCAAACACCTGCCGCCAGACAAACAATCCCTGATCGCCGCGCGGCAGGCGCGTCAGCCGCGCCCACCGGCTGACAGCCCGCGCGCTGAACCGGCAGAACCGGCTGCGCGCATCAATCTGCAGATCGAACGCCCCGCCCACGGCGCCGTTCCCAATGAGCCGGCGTTGCATCTCCTCGAGCGCCCCCGGCAACAAAAACATGTCGGCATGCAGAAACAACAGCACATCGCCGGTGGCGTGACGGGCGCCGAAGTTCATCTGCGCCGCCCGGTTCGGCGCGGTGACGAACACGTACGGCGTCACCTCCCGCGCGGCGGCCACAGTGCCGTCGGTCGAGCCGCCGTCCACGACAATCAACTCCACCTCCGGGCAGGCCGCCAACTGTTGCAGCGCGACCGGCAGATACGCTTCTTCATTCCACGTCGGGATGATGACGCTGACCCGCATGGTTCATCTCTACCATAACGGGCCGCGCCATGCTATCCTCCAGTCATGCAACGCAAAGTTGGCGTCGTGGTGTTCACCCACGGGTCGCGCGTGCCGGCAGGCAACGCGCCGCTGCTGCGGCTGGTCGAACAACTCCGGCAGCGGCTCGGCACCGACCACATCGAGCCGTGTTTCATGGAACTCGGCCGGCCGCCCATCCCCGCCGCGTTGAAAAAACTGGTCCGGCACGGATGCACCCACATCTATGGCTACGCGCTGTTCCTCGTGCCCGGCAGCCATCTGACCGAGGACATCCCGTTCATCTTCGCGCAGACCCTGAAGAAGCATCCCGGCGTGACGTGGGAGATTTCGCCGGCCCTGCTGCACGACCCGCAGATGGTCGAATTCGTGGCCCGCCACATCGCGCCCGTGCTCGGCCGGGAGTAACCTGTGTTCGACGCCCGACTGTTCCGGTATCTCCTCGTCGCCCTGGCCCTGCACGCCGCCCTGCTGGCGGTGTTCGGCTCAATCAAAATCGTAACCACGATGCCCAAACCCCGGGTGTTCTTCGACGCGGGACTCGTAACGGCCTGCCCCGCCCCGCCGACCGAGTCCCCGGCCGCTCCCGCGCTCGCGCCGCCGGTGGTGCCGGCGGGCTACACTGCGCACATTGACCTGCCGGCCGCGCCAGAATCGCCCGGAGTAATCCCAGTGATAGGACTGCTTAACGACAGCGCCGCAGCGCCCATCGTCCGACCGCCCGGCAATATCGAGACTGCTGGACCGGGTTTCCCCACCGGCGGGCCCGTCCACCCCGGCGGCTCCGGCAGCCTCGGCGACGGCGGCGGCGGCGTGACCACCAACCATCCCGGCTACCTCCAAACCACGGCCCCGCCCTACCCGGCTCTGGCCCGGCGCAACGGCTGGGAAGGCACAACCGTCTTGCGCGTGACCGTCACGCCGCACGGCACCGCCGGCGCGGTGACGGTGCTCCAATCCTCCGGCCACCGCGTGCTCGACGAGGCGGCGACGGCGGCTGTGCGCCAATGGCGGTTTCACCCGGCGCGGGTCGGCGAACAACCCGTGGCGGCGCAGGTGGACGTGCCGGTGCGATTCCTGTTGAACCAGTAAAGCCGCGCCCTTCAGGGGTGCGTTCGGAACGGAGGGCCACGCTTCCGCGTGGCCGCTGTTGTGCCCACGCCCCCCCGGTCGCGCCGAAACGCGACCCTCCGCACAGGAGGCGTTGTCCGTCGCCCCTGCTCCGTTGAAAAAAAATCCTATTTTTTGCTTGCAACCGGCGCGGGGGGTGATAGTTTATCCCGCGTTGCGAAATGAAAACCTTTTTGCATGAGGAGAACGCCATGAAGACACGCCAAACTGTTGTCCGCCTTTTCGTCCTGGCCATCGCGCTCGCGTGCGCGGGAACGCACGCGCAGGCACAGACGACGAACTATTGGACAGGGACCGGTACGGATTGGGGTACGGCCGGGAACTGGATTGGCACCGTGCCCGGGTCCACTGACGTCGCCGCGTTCACCAACGCGACCTACACGAGCCAGCCCAGCTTGGGCGCTGATTTTTCCTTGGGCATGCTGTGGAAGGCCGGCACGGGCACGATCACGGTCAATGCCAGCAGCCTCCGCGCTTTGACGTGGTATGGCATTGATGTCGGCGGCACCGTCTATGGGATCCGGATGGATAGCGGTGCTGGCGCGGTGACCCTGAGCGCCAACGTCAGCAACGTCCTCCAAAACTCCCAGACCTGGCTGAACAACTCGGCGAGTGCGTTGACCGCCAGTGGGGCGTTAAACTTACAAAGCAATACGCTGACTGTTGGCGGCACAGGCAACACCACGCTGGGCGGCGTGATCAGCAATGGCAGTCTCGTCAAAACCGGCACCGGCACCCTCACGCTCAACGGCTCGGCGGTGAACACCTTCACCGGTGGCCTGACCGTCAACGCTGGCACGCTGAAGCTGGACTACACGAATTACAGCGGGAACAATCTGATCGACGGCGGCAACGCCCTCACCCTCGGCGGCGGCACGTTCCTGCTGCTGGGGCAAGCAAGCACCTCCAACGCCCAGACCTTCAACGGCACCACCGTGAATGCCGGCCCCAGCACCGTCACCGTCACCCCCGGCAGCAGCGGCACGTTCACCCTCAATCTCGGCACCATTACCCGCAACACCGGCGGCGTTCTCAACTTCACCACCGGCACCGGCGGCAGCATCACCATCAGCACATCATCCGCCAACGTTAATGACATCCTCGGCCCGTGGGCCTTCGTGGGCTCGGGCGCCTCCACGAAATACGCCACCGTCAGCGGCGTCAACATTATCGGCAATACCGCCTCCACATCTTTTTCAGATCCGAACGACATGGGAGACAACACCGTCAATTATTATACGGCGACGACCGGCAATCTGACGGCGCTCTCGGCATCCAAAACCGCCAATACCTTGCTCTACGCTGGTGCCGGCGCAGGCACCATTACTCTGGGTGCTTCCGGGGCGAACAACCTCACTGTCAACGGCCTGATGAATGTCGGCTCGGGCCTGCTGACGATTACCCGGACGGGTGGCACCGGCACGATCTCGACCCCCAGCGGCAACGGCGACTTGGTCATCAACACCGCCAACAACAACATCACGATTAGTGCGCCGATCGGCGGCACGATCGGCCTCACCAAGACCGGTCCCAACACGCTGACCCTTGCCGCCAACAACACCTTCAACGGCGGCATTAATCTCTATGCTGGCACCTTGGCCATTTCTGGGTCCCAGAGCTTCAGTGGTCCTGTCACCGTCTACGGCGGCTCATTCGCACAAGGCGGTAATCTGGGTAACTCCCAAACGCTTACCTTTGTGGGTAACGGCGCATTCTTAAACTCCGGCAGTTCCGGGATCAGCTGGACCCTTCCATATACTGTGATTAACCCTGGGGTTACGGTTACTTTAAACGCCGTTGCCAGCGGCAACTCGGGCAGTACATATAACTTCTCTCAAGGACTGTCAGGCAGTGGCACTCTGGTTTTTACGGGCGGAACGTCGAACTCCCCCCAACCCAAGACTTTGAATCTCAACAACTCCTCTGGGTTTACGGGCAGTATTTATATCGACTATCAAGCCGTTAATACTACTAGTGACTTAAACTTCAATGCGCTGGGGGATGGCGGCCAGATCATATACGCCGGCGGAAGCAATACTCGAGTACCATTAAATATTACCTATACGGGCGATGGTGACACTTTCAACACCCGCCAGTTTGTGCTGGCAACTACCGTCGCTAACAATAATCCCGGTCTCACAATCAATAACAATGGAACTGGTGCACTTGTCTTCACTCAGCCAATATCCGTCACCGGCACAGGTGTCAGGACCGTGACCCTCGCCGGCACCTACACCGCCAGCGCCAACACCTTTGCCGGCGCGATTGTTGACGGTACCGGCACCATCTCCTTCAGCAAGGGCGGTGGCGGTACGTGGATTCTCTCAGGTACGAACACCTACACTGGGGCGACGGCGGTCAATGGCGGTACTCTGCAGATTGGTACCGGGGGGACAGTCGGTTCGATCTCCCCCAGCAGCGCGATTTCCATCAACTCCGGTACGGCAACATTGGTTTTCAACCGCTCGGACACGCTCACGCAGGGCACCGACTTCAATAGTGTGATAAGCGGGAACCTTGGCAATTTGATTCAGGCGGGCGGCGGTACGCTGATCCTCAATGGCGCCAACACCTACAGCGGCGCCACCTTCGCTAACAACGGTACCGTCGTTCTGACCACTCCCACGACTATTCAGAACAGCGCAATCGGCACCACTGGTGCGGGCAAGTTCCTCCTCAGCGGCGCCACCACTTTGACCGTTGGCGGTTTAAGTGGTGCGAGTGGCAATCTGGCCACCATCATTGCCTCCGGCTATACCGGCGTCCTCACCAACCTGACCCTCAATCCGCAAACGGGCGCCACGTGGACCTACGGCGGTGTTATTGCCGACGGCGCAACCGGCATGACGGTGACCAAGACCGGCGCGGGCACCCAGATCCTCAACGGCGTCAACACCTACACCGGCGGCACCGAGCTTGCGCAAGGAACAATTGAAGTTGGCAATGCCAGTGCGCTTGGCACGGGAACGCTTACGGTCACCGGCAACAGCACGTTAAACCCCGCTTACGGCGTGTACCCCGTGATACCAAACGCCCTCGTGGTGAATTCCGGTGTCACCCTTACGGGTCCCACTTCAACGCAATACTTCAGTCTCGGAATTAATGGTGTGGTTTCCGGGAGTGGCACGATTGTGTTTGGTAACAACAACAACGGGAATAGCGGTTATAAGCTTGGCCTTTTTAATTCGGCAAACACGTTCACCGGAACGATCGTAGGCACTGGTGTTAGCGGTAATGACAACATTCTTCGCGTGAACAGTTTGGCGGACAGCTCGAATCCGCTCGTTTTCAGTTACGTAGTGTTAGAATTGAACAGCGGCACTGCCTCGTCCCTGCTCTTCAACAGCCGCCATATCCAGATGAACGGTACAGGGCCAGTAACGATTCGAAACAACAATGGCTCTACCGCCAACACGATCACGATCAACACCGACCTGCTGGTCACCGCCGCCGGCAACAAGACGTTGACGCTCGGAGGCTCGAACGCCGGGCTCAATACGTTTGGTGGAAAGATTGCCGACGGTACCGGCGCGGTGATCAGCCTGACAAAAGCCGACGCCGGCAAGTGGATCCTTACCGGGACGAACACCTACAGCGGCCCGACGACAATCAGCGGCGGCACGCTCCAGATCGGCACCGGCGGCGCCACCGGCACCCTCGGCACCGGCACCGTCACCAACAATGCGACCCTCATCTTCAATCGCAGCGACAACCTCCTTGTCGGCAACACCATTTTCGGTAGCGGCCAGTTGATCCAAGCCGGCACCGGCACAACCATCCTCACCGGCACCAACACCTATTCCGGTGTCACCCTCATCAACAACGGCGTCCTCCAAATCGGCAACGGCGGCGCCAGCGGGACCCTCGGCACCGGGAACATTACCAACCTCGCCTCCCTCGTTTTCAACCGCAGCGATGCCTTGACCGTGACCAACCTGATCACCGGCACCGGCGCGCTCACGCAAATCGGCCCCGGCACGCTGAAATTAACGAGAGCCAATTCCTACGCCGGCGGCACGATGGTCAGCAACAGCACGCTGCTGGTCAACAACACGACCGGCTACGGCACGGGCAGCGGCGCGGTGACCGTTTGGGGCGGCGGCACCCTCGGCGGCACCGGCGCGGTGGCAAGCCTGACATTGCAGTCCGGCGCGGTGCTCTCCCCGGGCAACTCGGTCGGCACCATCACCATTCCCACCCTGACGATGCAGTCCGGCTCGACGAACCTGATTGAGATCACCAGCCCGACGCTGGCGCCGGGGACATATGACGTGGTCAGGAGCACCGATTTTGTGACCTTTGGCGGGGTGTTGAGCCTGGCGTTCAGCGGCGGCGCGTACACCAACGGGTCGGTGATTCCTGTCTATGAAGTTCCCAGCGACAACTATGATGGGAACTTCGAGGCGATCACGTCTACCGGTCTGGGGCCGTACCAGAGCGCGCTGTTTGATCCGGCGACAGGGCTTGTGACAGTGATTCCCGAGCCGGGCCCGGTGGCGCTGGTGGGTGGCGGGTTGGCGTTGCTCGTGGTGCTGCGGCGGCGGCGGAAATAATCGCGGCCGTTGGGCGTGGATTCGCGGGGCGGACAAGTGTCCGCCCCGTTTCTTTTTCCCGTGTTTTGGACTGGATCCGGTTCGGGGACCTCTTTCCTGAATGATGTCATTCTGAACGCAGCGAAGAATGACGCCGGAATCGGTTTGGTGGTCCCTCGCCCATCCACGGGCAAGAGGGAAGCTTACCCCACGCTTTTCGGAAATGACGTTTGGCAATCGGGCCCGGTCTTTTGCCGCCAGCGGATTTGTCTTGCATGATTTCCGGTGGGCGACTATTTTCGCGTCCAGTTCTTTCGGACAAAGAGGCGTCGGCGCAGGGAATGCCGTGCGATTCGGCAACAGTGGCGCTGCTGTGACCGGTTACGAAACCTCAAGAGCCACCCATGGCGGGGAAGGCGAGGCGGTAGGCTGGATGCCGGGAGTCAGAACAACGGCCGACGTGAACACCGAAACAACCTTCGAACCAAAGGAGTCATCCATGAAGTATCGTATCGCCGTTGTCGGACTGGGCCTGCTGGCCGCAGTCAACATTCCCGCGTCAGCTCTGACCGAGAATTTTTCCACCAACCCGTTCGCCGCGTGGTCGTTTGGCATTGGCGGCACCGACCCGTCCACCAACCGGTTTGTCTGGAACGCCGGCAGCGCGCCGGCGTATGCGGGCGATGCCACCGGCTCGTTGGCGGTCCATCTGGATTCATCGTTGCCGACCGTGCGGCTCGATTTGCCGCTGGGCCAAACGGTGACGGACACAAACAGTTTCACATTGAGCACGCGATTCAGCTTTGCGGTCACCAGCGCCCCGGATGACACCGCCCTGCAGATCGCGTTCGGCCTGGTCAACCATTCGTTGACGGGCGGGGACCGGACCGGCTCGCCGAGCACCAGCGCCAACGCGTTTCACACGGTTGAGTTCAATTACTTCCCACAGCAGTCCCCGTCGTGGGGCGCCGGGCGGACGTTGACTCCGGCAGTGATTGGCGCGCAGAAGGGAAGCAGCGATGCGTGGGGAAATTTCACCGCATTGTTTGGGTCCGCCTCCGATTTGGGCGATAACACGAACGGGATTACGGCGCTGCCGGAAAACCAGACGTTGGAGGCTCTGCTCGCGTATGACGGGTTCAACAAGGTGCTCACGCTGACGCTGAGCCAGGTGAATGCCGATGGCTCGCTGACGTTGTTGAACACAGAGTTGCCGCCGCTGAGTCTGGTCGGCGGCGGGTACGACACGAACGACACGTTCCAAGTGGATTCGCTGGCGATCATGGCCTATCAGGACGGTTGGTTGTTTGGCGGGCCGGCGTCGCTGGTGGCCGATGTGAGTTTCCAAAAGATGGACTTTCAGATCATTCCGGAACCGTCCACGGCGTTGCTGGTCGGGTTGGGGTTGGCCGGCCTGTGTTTCTGGTCGCGGCGGCAGCGGCCGGTGGCCTAATCACACCGGAAGACGGATGCGCACCGCGCGCCAGGGGTTCACGTTGCTGGAGTTGCTGATTGCGGTCAGCGTGATCGGCTTGCTGGCGGCGTTGTTGTTGCCGGCGTTGAGTCAGGCGCGGGAAAAGGCCCGCGCCGCCGTCTGCGCTTCCAACCTCCGGCAACTGAGCTTCTGCGTGCAGATGTACCTCGATGACCATGGCCGGTTCTTTCCCTACTACACAACCGCGGGCGGGGACCGGCTCTGGTACTTCGGGTTGGAATCGCCCTACAACCCCGGCGGGGCGCCGGGGGCGCGCCACATTGATCTGACGCAGGCCAAGCTCTATCCGTACTTTCGCGGGCTGCACAGCATCGAGGTGTGCCCGTCGTACGACTACCGTTCGCCGCGCTGGCGGCAGAAGTTTGACCAAATCACCGATGGCTACGGCTTGAACCTGGCGCTGTTCAACCAGGCGCCCAATAACATCCCCACCGGGCTGGACCGGGTGATTTGTTTCGCCGACGCCGCCCAGGTGAACACGTTCCAGGCGCCCGCTTCCTCGGCCAATCCGATGCTGGAGGAGTTCTACTATGTCAGCGCCAACCCCGCCGACCGCACTGCGCATTTCCGCCACGGCGGCTGGGCCAACGCGCTGTTTTGCGACGGCCATGTCAAGGCGGTGCCGATGTATCCCGGCTCGTTGAACCCGGCGCTGCCGGACGCGCGCGTGGGCCGGCTCGATCCGAGTCTGTTCTGGTGAATGCCGCCGGCGGCGGTTATAGTGCAGGTCGTGAACCGATTGTTGGCCAAGCTCGTGCGTTGGGCGGTGTTCCTCATTGGGGCAACGGTGCGCTACCGGATCGAGGACCCGCACGGCGTGCTGGCCCGCCTCGAGCGCGGCCCGACCATCGTGGCGTTCTGGCATAACCGGATTTTTTTACTCCCCTACCTCTACCGGAAACATTGGCGGCCCCGGCAACGGATGCGGGTCGCGGCGCTGGTCAGCGCCAGCAAGGACGGCGGCCAACTGACGGCGTTGCTCGAGGAATTCGGCCTCGTCTGTGTCCGGGGTTCGTCGAGCCGGCGGGGCAGCCGGGCCTTGCGGGAACTCGTCCGGTGGGTGCAGGATGGCTACGATGTGGCGATCACCCCGGACGGGCCGCGCGGCCCGCGGTACGTGGCCCAACCGGGGGCGGTGAGCCTGGCGCAGTTGACGGAGCTGCCCATTCTGCCGGTCTCCTACGTGCTCGCCCACAAGATCACCTTCCAGAGTTGGGATCGGTTCATGGTGCCGCTGCCGTTCACCCGGTGCGTGGTGCGGATCGGCCAACCGATTCGCGTGCCGCCCGGCGACGCCGCGCTCGCAGAGAAACGGCAGGAGCTGGAACAGGCGTTGCAGGCGCTGTCACGATAACCCGCCCCGCCCTCGCGAAAAAAATGCTGGCATTTCCCGGAAGCTGTGGTAAATATTCTTCAACGAAATCAGCGAGGCGACGGTCTAATTTGGTAGATGTTGAGGCTGTTCGCAGACCCACGGCGGTGGCGCGCTTCTCCTAGCCTCGCTAACCTCACCCGAGGTGCCACTGCCACACTGCGGGCAGCCTCACTTTTTTCTACAATTCACCGCGCGCCCGGTAATACTCGTAAAACTCCAGCACACGCCGGATATAATGCCGCACGCCGGCATGGGTGATTTGCCCCTGCGCCCACCAGCGTTGGGCATTGCCGCGGCCGGCATTGTACTCGGCAAGAGCGAACGCAAGTGGGTCGGCCGCGCCTTGCTTCCGCCAATAGTCCAGCGCGCGGGCGAGATACCACGTGCCGGCTTCGATGTTGTATTGCGGGATTCCCAGCGCGGCGCTGGAAAAACCTCGTTGCCCCGTCGCCCGCGCCCAGTCGGCCCCGGTCGCCTCCATCACCTGCATCAACCCGATCGCGCCTTTGCTGCTGACAACCAGCGGATCGAACCCGCTCTCCTGCCGCATCACCGCTTTGACGAGAAACTTGTCCACGCCATACCGGGGCGCGATTTGTTCGATCAACGCATTCCAGCGCTGTTCCCGGTTGCGCCACCGGACATAGACAAACGCGACCGCCACGACGGCTGTCGCCACGAGACCGGTGGCCAGCCAGTTGCCGGTCTGTTTCAGCCCCTTCATGAACCGGCAATAGGCCACAGCAACATCGGTTCGGTAAAGCTTGAATTTCGCCAGCGGTGGCCTATAACGTGTCGCGTAATGAGGATGCTCTGGCGACGAGTGACAGGACACAGCATCACCGAATACGCGGTGATCATTTCCATTGTTTCCATTGCCGCCGTAACCGTGCTGGTCAAGATTGGTCAATCCACGTACGCATTGTTGCAACAGACCAACTCCAACATGCCCTGACCGGCGGCCGTTTCATTTCTCGCGTCGGTAAGGTTTTTTCTCCAAATACAACTTCACCCGCGCCCGAATCGCGGCGGCAAGATCGTAGTCGCCCCGGATGTTGGCCAGCGGCACCGCGTCTTGCGCCACCTTGGCGGCGTCGTTGAAGTTTCCGGCTTCGGCGAGGGCCGCGGCGAGTGTGTCCAAATACAGCGCGTCCCGTTCGCCGATGGCTTGCAGGGCGTACTGGGCCAACTGGACCGCCTGCGTGCCGTTGCGCAATTCCGGTTGCGGCGCGGTCGCCAACAACCACGCGAAGTTGCGCAAACCGGCGGCGGTGACACCCTTGCCCGAGGCCCCGAGCCGATAATGCACGAGGGCCGTGGCGTAATCCCCGCGTCGTTCCAATGCCGCCGCCAGATCAAACTGCCACTGGGCATTGTCCGGGTCCGCCCAGACCGCCTGCCGGAAATGCTCCAGCGCCTCCGCGGGCCGGCCGCATTGTTCGAGCGCGTGCGCCATTTCGCTGTGCAACCACGCAGTCGTCGTGACCTGTTCCAACACGCGCCGGTACTGCCCGATCGCCTCGTCACACCGCTGCGCCTTCAACAAGGTCCGGGCATACTGCAGCCGCAACGCCGGCGCGCGGGGCGACTGTTGGACCGCCTGCGCGAGCAGCGCGGACTCGTCGGCCCAGAGCGCGTTGCGCGCGCGGGTGCCGACAATCAGGACCGCCAGGAGCAGGAGCATGACCAGCTTGACGGTCGCCGGCGTAAACCACGCCACCTCGGCGCGTTGCACCAGCCGGCTCACCAACCCGCACACCACCACCAGCATCCCAATCGCCGGCAAATACAACCATTGGGCCGCGAGCGCGCCGGTCCACCCCGCGTACACCCAGACCGGGACCATGCCGACGACCACCCACCATTGCCCCAACCACAACACCGGCGCCGCGCGCCGGGCCCGCCACAGCAGCACCGCCGCCACGCCGAGAATTCCCAACCCCAACACGCAATCCCCCAGCCGCCAGAGCAACGAACCGCCCGTCAACCCCTGCCGGATCTGCAGCCCGCCCGGCAGCAGCAAACTCACAAACGACACGCTGACCGCCCGCAACGTCGCCAACAACCGGTCCCCCACCGTCAGCACCGGCACATCCACCGGCTCGCCCCAGCCGCGCAACACCAAAAACCGGCTGACCGCCACCAGCGCCGCCAGCCCGCCCCAGCCGATGACCCAGCGCCACCGGCGCCGGTCCGCCTTCGGTTCGCAGACGAGCAGATAAAGCGCCGCCAACACCGGCAACACCAGCGCCGATACCGCGCTCAACAGGCTCAACGCCGCCGCCACGGTCGCGGCGATCAACAACATCTCCTGCCGCACATCGTGCCAGCGGCTCGACACCGCCAACAACCACAACGCGCCCACCGTGCCCACCGTCGCCAGCAGCGGCCCGCGGTTTGCCAGATGCGCCACGCAATGGCTGGTGACCGGATGCACCGCAAACAACGCCGCCACCGCCAGCGCCAGCCCCCGCTGCCGCGCCACCCGCGCCACCAACGCATACACCCACACAACGCCGAGCGCATGGAGCCACACGTTGATCTGGTGATACCAGAACGCGCTCTCGCCCCACAGCCGGTAGTCCAACGCGTGACTGAGCATCGTCACCGGCCGATACACCGCCGCACCATCCGCAAACCGCGCGCTGGGCTGAGTGAACGCCGCCCCGACGTTGCCCTGCTCCACCAGCGCGACCGCCGGCCGCAACACCTCAAAGTCATCCAGCACAAACCCGCCGGCCAGGGAATTGTAGTACGCCACCAGCACCAGCAACACCAACACCACCGGCGCCAACAGCCACCGCGTCTCCGCGCCGGTAAACGACCAGGGTTCGCTGTGGGTGGCCATGTTACGGACTCCGGACCTCATCGCCGGGCTGCACGGCGCCCTGCACAATGTCGGCCGTGGCAAACCGCCCGCGCACCGGGTCCGTCACTTGCACGGTCCCGACCTTCGTCCCCTGCCGGAACACATCGCAGCGCGTGCCGATGACCGGCAGCGGTTGCCCGCGAAAATCCACCACCACAAACTGCGACGCTGTGTTCACAACCACCACCGTCGCCACCGTCATCGCCGGCACCGGCGCCATCTCGCTCACGGGCTGTGCCGGCGGCGGCGCCGTCAACGCGCACCCCATCCCGAAAAGCGCGACCGTCAACAGACCGTTGCTGGTCCAATATCCCGTGGTTTGCAGTGACCGGCGCCCCATTGTTTGAAGGAACTCTGCGAGGTTGCAGGCCGCCTGTCAATTTGAATCCGACAACCGCCGGCAACGACCGGCGCGCGCGGACAGGATTCGCGCCGGCCCGGTCAGCAACGCGGGGCTTTGGCGAGATAGGCTTTGACGGTGCGCCGGTCGAGGTGGGTCCGGCGGGCAACTTCCTCGTAGTTGCGGTGCCGCTCGTACAACCACGCGCAGTAACCGGCCAACACCGCGTCCGCGTCCAGCTTGCCGGCCCGCAGTTTCCCGAACCAATCCGCCTCGAGCGGTCGCGGGTCACCGGCATATTGTCGCGTCAGCAGAACCCGGCGGACGGCCTGCTCCAGTTCGCGGACGTTGCCGGGCCACGGATAATCCGCCGGCACCGGCCAGGCAACCGGCAATTCGGGTTGACCGGTCAATCGCTGCACAATGCTGGCGAGCAAATCATCCAATTCACGCCGGTCCTCCTGAATCCGTTGCCGCAACGGCGGCACGGTGATGATGTCCGAACACAGCCGGTAGAAGAAATCATCCCGAAACTGACCGGTCGCGCGGAGTTGATCCAGCGGCTTGTTCGTCGCCGCAATCACCCGGCCGCGAAACCGCAGCCTCTCGTGGCTGCCGACCGGCGTGAACGTCCGTTCCTGCAACACTTGGAGCAGTTTGATCTGCACCGGCACGCTGAGATCGCCAATTTCATCGAGAAAAATCGCGCCGTACGGACTGCACCGGGCAAAGACGCCCTCGTGCGCCTCGACCGCGCCGGTAAACGCCCCCTTGCGGTGGCCAAACAACTCCGACTCGATCAACGTCTCCGGGAACTGCGAGAGATTCAGCGCGACAAATGTCCGGGTGAAACTCTCCGCGAAGCAACCGCGTTTCTCGTCGAACGGAATGAACCCCGACCGGCCGATGGCCGCCGCCGCAGTGCCTTTGCCGGTGCCGGTCTCCCCGAGCAACAGCGTCGAGAAATCTTCCATCCGATTCCAGAGATGCCGCTCGTAGAGCCGGATGTCGTGCGTGAACACGTTGTTCCAGAGATGCCGGCGCAATTCCTTCATGCACGGACTGCGGCCAATCAGCCCGCGGTCAATGAAGTAGTACGCCCGGCGGATTTGATAGAGGATGGCGAAGTAGCGGAGCGCGTCGTCCTTGGCGAACCCGCGCCGGGCCAGCAACGCCAGCGCTTCGCCCGCAAACGGCACCGGCAGCGACTCGTCACCGGCCTCGACTTGTTGGAGGATGAGCTGGTCAAACGCGTCCATGTACCGGTGGTACAGATCGAACAACACCGCGTCGCGTACCAACTCGCGTTCGGCGCCGGCATATCGGCGCAGGTCGGCGGACTGTTGGGCTTCGAGTTGATTCACCCGGCTGCTGACCACCTGCACCAATCGCGCCACGCGATCATTCGCGGACATCCCGGCGGAGCTACCGGTGATCCGCTCATCAATCGCCAATCGCTCGTCGCTGAACGGATTGCATGACGCCGCCTGCGACACCAACTCGAAAAACTCCCGGTCGGCCGACGCAAGAGAAAGTTTGACTACCATACAGAAATTGTATGGAATCCTACCGGTAATTGTCGAGCTCTGTTTCCTCAAATTTCTCTAAGTCATTGCGGCATAAGCTGACGGCCTCTTGGCACGCCGCTAGCAAATAGGCTAAGCGGAGGATAAAGAAAATGAAACGAATACTTCTGAGTTCGACTTTGGCAGTGGCGGTCACAATGTGCAGCGGCTGTGCAACTATGCTAACGCGTGACGGAGGCTTTCCTTGGATGGAGAGACACAAGCGGACGGCGGTTTATCCGGCTGTGTGTGCCAATGGACGGTTTGCGGTTTCACCTGCCGTTCGTGATCCCGAAAAGTGGCCGGGCGTACTGCTAACAACGCCACTGGCTTGCGTGGACTTGCCGTTCTCGGTTCTTTTCGACACGATTTTGTTGCCAACCGACATCGCGGAGTGGTGTCATTCTCACCGGTGAGCCAAAGCGCATGATTTCGTGGCGACAACCGATTCTGCAGAACCAATCCTATCACCGCTTTGCGGACACCCGGATGTGGCTCGGCACGCCGCACGCGGCGGATGTTTGGTCAAACCTGCTGTTTGTCATGGTCGGCATTGCCGGGCTGATTTGGCTGGGGCGGCGGCCGGTGCCGCAATGCTGGATGTGGATGGTGTTCTTCGGCGGCGTGACCTTGGTGGGGTTCGGTTCGGCGTATTATCACCTGAACCCGTGTGACGCGACGCTGGTGTGGGACCGCTTGCCAATGACGGTGGCGTTCATATCGTTTTTCGCCGCGCTGCTGGCCGAGCGATGGAACGAGCGAATGGCCACGGGGTTGTTCGTGCCGCTGCTCGCGTTTGGCCTCGGCAGTGTCGTGTACTGGCATTACACTGGCGACCTGCGCTGGTATGGCGTGGTCCAATTCGGGCCGATGTTGGCGATCCCGGTGTTGCTGGTGCTGCGGCCGGCCCGGTACCTGCGAACGGGCGATGTCTGGATCGTGCTTGGTTGGTACGCGGCGGCGAAAATGTTGGAGCGGGTGGATGCGCCGGTGTTTGCGGCGTCGGGCGGCGTGGTGAGCGGTCACACATTGAAACATGTGGCGGCGGCGACCGGCTGCGGGTGGGTGTTGCGGGCGTTGGCGAGGTGCGCGTAGGATATGAGAGAAAAGCATGGATCTGGCAAGCAGTTCTTCAGAGTGGGACAACCATTTGCGGAGGACCGCGTCTCGTCGGACTCGGCTTGGTTGTCTTGTCCGGCAATGGGCAGGCTGAAAGCTTGCCCCACTTTGATTGCGACTGGGCCATACGAGGGAGGCAGACATGAGCAAACATATTCAATGGTTATATGAGGAGCTGCCGGGATTGGTGAGCCGGGGGGTGATGCCGGCGGAGGTGGCCGAGCGGCTCCGGCAACATTACGGCGCGCCGGGAACACCGGCCGGCGCGGCGAAACGATGGGCGATCATCTTGTTCAGCATCCTCGGCGCGGCGTTGATCGGCGGCGGCATCATCTTGCTGCTGGCCCATAACTGGGAGGAACTGTCGCGGCCGGTACGGGCGGTCATTTCGGTCGCGCCGCTGGCGGTGGCGGCGGCGATTGGCGCGTGGTTGTTGTGGACGGGACGGACCAGCACGGCGTGGCGGGAAGGCGTGGGAACGTTTCAGACCATCGCGATCGGCGTGGCGATCTCGTTGATCGCGCAGACCTACAATCTCGGCGGCCGGTTCGATGAGTTCATGCTGACGTGGTCGTTGCTGGCGTTGCCGGTGGCGTATCTGCTGGGGGCGACGTTGCCGGCCATTTTGTATCTGGTCGGCATCACGGTGTGGACGGGGGCGGTGGGGCATGACGCGGGGCAGCGGCTTTGGTATTTCCCGTTGCTCGGGCTGGCGTTGCCGTTTTTGTGGTGGACGAGCCGGGGCAACCGGTATCATCCGCGGCCGGTGCTGTTTGCGTGGGTGCTGGCGATCACGATGTCCATCGCGACCGGCATCGCGCTGGAACAGGTGCTGGGCCGGTTGGAGGTGTGGCCGGTGTTCTTTGGCGGCTTGTTCGGGCTGCTGTTTCTGGTCGGGGCCCGGTGGTGGGGCGACGCGACGGCGGCATGGCAACGCCCCCTGCAAAATGTCGGCGCGCTCGGCGCGGTGGGCTTGTCACTGGTGCTGAGTTTCGGCGACGCGTGGTCGCCTGGCCGGTGGCACTGGGAACAGATTCAAACGTGGCGGACCGTGGTGGAACTCGCGGCGGTGGCCGTGTTCCCGGTGGCGGCAATTGCGTTGTGGGTACGAAGTTGGACGCGGCGGGCGTGGAGCGAAGTGATGGTCGGCGCGGTGCCGGCATTGGCGGTGGTCGGGTGGACGTTGGGCGTGCAGAGTAAGCTGCTGGGAGCAGGGCTGTTCAACTTGTATCTGTTTGCGCTCGGCATTGGAACGTTGGTGATCGGGCTGCGGGAGCGCCGGTTGGGCACGGTGAACGCCGGCATGGCCGTGTTGGCCGCGGTGATCCTGTGCCGGTTTTTCGACAGCGATCTCGGATTCGTGGTGCGCGGCGTGGCGTTCATCGTGATCGGCATTGGTTTTCTGGCGACCAACCTGATCTTGTTGAAATGGAAAGGAGCGGCAAAGTAATGAACACGAAAATTCTCTTCGGTTTGTTCGTGGCGGTAGCGGCGGTGCAACTGGCGGTGCCGGTCAGCCAGATCTGGAAACACGAGGACATCCTGCGGACCGGCACGGTGTACAAGTTCAAAACGGCGCCGGTGGATCCGTACGACGCGTTTCGGGGCCGGTATGTCGCGTTGCGCTTTGCGGACACGCAAGCGCCGGTGCGCCGAGGCGAGTCGCTCGACCGACGCGCGACCGCGTATGTGACGCTGCGGCCGGATGCGGACGGTTTTGCGCAATTCGGGGAGTTGACGGCGACCGTGCCGGCAACGGGCGACTATCTACGCGTGGAAACAACGTGGGGGACCGGCACGAACAGGCAATTCCGGTTGCCTTTCGACATGTTTTTCATGGACGAATCCAAAGCGCCGAAGGCGGAAGATGCCTACCGGCAGTTTGGCAACCGCCGCGGCGGGCAGACAAATGCGCCGACCTACGCGGTGGTGCGCGTCAAGAACGGCCGGGGCGTGATCGAGGACTTGTGCATTACCGGCGTGCCGGTGCGGGAATTTCTCCGGACGGCAGCGGCCGGGAAATAGCCACCGGGGCGCACGGACGTTCCGGCCCGCCGCGCCGCGCGGAACGCGGGTTGCCGGTCTCTCACCAGACCTCCAACTCGTAAATCTTGCGCTCCTCCCTGCGGATTTGCGCCAGTAACTGCAGCCCGAATCGCCGGGTCGCAATGGTCAACAGCGCCAGCAACACCAGTTGCCCCAGCGTCGGCCACATTGCCTGCAGCAACGTCGCGATCATCGCCATCGGAACCACCCCCACCCCCACCAGGAACAACCCGAGCAGCACCGCCACGCCGCCCCACAGGTTGTAGGTCAACACCAGTCCCCACACCCAAAGCGTCAGACCAAAAATCGAGGACGCGACCAACAGGCCCCGGGCAGCCCAGCGCCGGGTGCGCCAGAAGAATGCCAGCGGCAGGAACAAGACTCCGGTCACGAGCAGCGCGGCGGCGGCGAATTGCCGCAACCACGGCAACACCTGCGCGCCCAACCACACGCCGCCCCGCAGGAACAGCAGCGCGACGAGGCCCAGGGCGGCCAGCAGGGCAGCCACCAGCAGGCAACCGCTGAACCCCCGGACGAGGATTTTCATCGCTGACCGGGGCCG
>Ga0078972_1003729_pt1 | contig 44464 bp, 33 predicted proteins | sample YelNatPaOPGAMG01_FD_67568 | JGI IMG/M metagenome (GOLD analysis project Ga0078972, IMG submission 67568) | Hot spring thermophilic microbial communities from Obsidian Pool, Yellowstone National Park, USA - OP-RAMG-01 (SPADES assembly) (version 2) | ecosystem: Environmental > Aquatic > Thermal...
GACTATTTCCGCACCTATACCGACCGTACCCATAACGGCAAGGAGGAGGGCATCCTCTTCCGCACCCTGGAGGGCAAGCCCCTCTCGGCCGAGGACCGCAAGACCATGGAGGGGCTCATCGAGGGCCACCGCTGGGCGCGGCGCACGGTGGCGGAGCTGGATGACGCCAAGCAGGCCTACCTGAGTGGGCGGTACATCGCGCTGAACACCGTCGTCGAAAAGCTCGATGCCTTGGTCCGTTTCTACCCGGAGCATATCCAGCTAGAGGACCACACCTTCTTTCCGGCCTCGATGGCCTACCTGACCCCGCAGGAGCAGCAGGCGATGCTCAATGAGTTCTGGGAGTGGGACCGGGCCATGATCCACGAAAAGTACCGCTCCGTCGTCGACGAGCTGGAGCGCAAACTGGCGGCGATGCCCGAGGCGCCCCGCCGGTAAGCTCCGCGCACACCGCCCCCCAACACGCAGCCGCCGACTGCTCGTGCCTGTGCAGCCGCGACCGAGGAGACGACGAGAACAAGGATGGACAGGATACACAGGATAGCCGTGCCTTATCCTGTGCATCCTGTCTATCCCTGTTCCTCGTTGCCTCATCAGAAGGTGGCCGGGCTTTGAGAGGCGCAGAGGACCGCAGAGCGAAAGTCCGAAGCACATTTCCTGGCCCTCTGCGGGGCTCTGCTTCTCCGCGCTCTCTGCGTCTCCCGGAGCCCGGCTCCAGGCGGTCATCCCTGCGCTATTCGAACCGTATTGGGCCTAGTAGTACTTTGTCAGTATCCTCACGGAGCGCCCTGGCACCTTCGTAGTGGCGGCTTGAGCCGCTTGCCGCTGGCTGCAAGGCGGCGCCGCACCGGGCCCCGAACGGCCAAGGCCGTCACTACGAAGGGCCTGTCTCCACGCAGATTGCGCCTGGTGACAGAGTACTACTACGCGTGCCTGCCGAACGCCAGCCCGCGCAGGAAGATGTAGAGGCCGGGCATGGTGCGCCGCAGCAGGCTCTTGCTGCGGACCGCGGCGCGCTGCCGGGCATAGGCCAGGCGGGTGAGCAGGCGGTGGGGGAGCCGCGGCCAAAGGAACAGCCGGTCGAGCAGCCGCTCGGCCCTCTGGCCGAGGGCACGGGGCAGGCGGTAGGCAGCGCGGTAGGCGCCCACGAAGGCCTTGAAATTGGCCGATACAAAGCGCACCCTGTCGGCCTCGTAGCCGGGCATGCTGCAGACCACTTCCTCTTCATAGCCGACGTTCGCGGGGCAGAAGCCGGCCTCGACGGCGATGTCGTAGAGGTCGGTGTGCGGGTAGGGGCAGTAGATGGGGTTGAGGATGCGCTCGGCGCCGATGCGGGCGTTGAGCTTGATGGTATCCAGTGCCCGCTCCATCGTCTCGTAGGGCAGGCCCACCATGTTGTACGCCGTGGTGATCATCCCCGCCTGATGCGCCAGGGCGAAGGCGCGCTCGATCTCCTCGTTGCTCATGCGCCGCCGCAAAACGGCATTGCGGATGTATTCGTTGCCCGACTCGACCCCAAAGTAGATCTGATAGCAGCCGATCTCGCGCAGCAGTTGGGCCATCCGTTCGGTGAAGAGGTTGGGCCGGTGGTGCACGGCCAGCGGCATGGTGAACTGGGCCTTGTAGAGGTGGGCAAACTCCTCGAGCCACTCCTCGCTCCAGTGAAAGATGTCGTCGTTCACGCGCAGGTAGCGCATCTGCGGATAGGCCGCTTTCAGTGCCTGCAGGCAGGCGATGGCGTTCTCGGGGCTGCGGGTGCGCAACCAGCGGCTGCGGTTGGGGTAGATGGAGCGCAGGGTCTGGTTGCAGCAGTAGGTGCAGTTGTAGGGGCAGCCGCGGGTGAAGGAGGCCAGCGCGGTGTAGGTCTGGCCGGAGGTAAGCCCAGGGAGGTCGAACAGCGAGTAGTCAGGGATCGGCAGGGCGTCAAGGTCCTGCACCACCTCGCCCACCGGGTTGGCGATGATCTGGTCGCCCCGTTTGAACCACAGGCTGGGGATGTCGCAGGGGTCACGGCCAGCCTCCAGGCGGTCACACAGCTCTGCCAGCGCCACCTCGCCCTCGCCCCGGCAGAGGATGTCGAGCCCGGGGGCCGAGAGGCTCTCCTCGGGGGCCAACGTCGGGTGGCAGCCGCCGGCGATGGTGGGGTAGCCCAGCTCTTTCGCCCACTGGGCGCAGATGGCGCCGATGCGAAAGACCTCACTGCGCAGCGAAAAGGCCACCAGGTCCGGCCGCTGGCGGCGCAACTGGGCCTGGAACTGCTCCTTGGCCGGCGGGCAGAGCAGGTGCAGGAGCGCTGTCTCGTGGCCGCGCTGCTTGAGGGTGGCCGAGAGGGAGGCGAGCCCCTCGTTGTACCAGCCGGCCGGCTCGTAGCGGATACGCCCATCCCCATGCTTGTGGACATAAAAGTCAGGGTAGACGAAGAGAACCCGCATCGGAGGCCCTCCCTTCGCTGAAATGGGCTGCGGGTGGGCGGCCAACCGCGGGGGGAGTGATTATGGGATACGGCCTCGCGGAGAAGGTGCGCCCGGCGATCGCCTGGGCTGCCTTGAGCAAGAAGCGTGCCAGTAGAAGTGAAGGGAATGCGGGGTCCTCGGGCGAGGGCTCAGGGGCGGGCTGCAGCAGGGCGAAGGGGTAGGCTTTGGGAGGGCGCCGCCAAGCCCCAGTAGCAGGGCCCGGCGGCGGGGGCCGGCGGCGACGCCAGCGATGGATTACCGGTGAGCCTGGGCCACGAGGGCAGCGGCGCCGAGCAAGCCTCCCTCATCGATGGCAGCGGCCTGGACGATGGCCACGCGGCCGGCCAGCAGCGGGAAGGCGTGGCGGGCAAAGGCGGCGCGCACCGGCGCCAGGAGCTGCTCGCCGGCTTTGGCCACCCCGCCGCCGAGGATGACCCGCTCCGGGTCGACGATGCTCGCCAGCATGGCGATGGCCAGGCCCAGGTCCTCGGCAGTGGAGGCCACGACCTGCGCGGCCAACGGGTCGCCGGCCCGGGCAGCGCGGAAGACGTGCTCGGCGGTGATCGCCTCCTCACTGCCGGCGATGGCGACAATCGTAGGGGCGGTTCGCGAACCGCCCCTACCGGCGGTGCATGAATCGTCCGTAGGGGCGGTTTGCGAACCGCCCCCATCGGTGGCGCGTGAATCGTCCGTAGGGGCGGTTCGGGAACCGCCCCCGCCGGCGAGGGCCTCGCGGGCGCGGCGGGCGATGGAGGGGCCCGAGGCGAGGGATTCCAGGCAGCCACGGTTGCCGCAGGTGCAGAGGGGGCCGCCGGGGCGCACGACCATGTGTCCCACCTCGCCGGCCACGCCGTGGCTGCCGCGCCAGAGCTCGCCCTCGAGGACGATGCCGCCGCCGATGCCGGTGCTGACCGTGATGTAGACCACGGTCCGGGCGCCCCGGCCGGCGCCATAGCGGTACTCACCCAAGGCCACGGCGTTCGCGTCGTTCTCCAGGTACACCGGGCAGTGGAAGGTCGCTCCGAGCTCCGCGGCCAGGGGCAGGCCCTCCCACCCCTCTACGTGGTGCGACTGCAGCACGATGCCCCGCCCCGTATCGACCGGGCCACCAAAGCTCACCCCGACGGCGTCGATGGCGGGCCGGCCCGCGCCGGCGAGGCCCAGCTCGCCCTCCACCAGGCCGAGCATATCCGCAATCTGACCGCGTGCGCCGCGGCTGCCCACGGTGGCGCAGCGCGCCTGCCGCAGCACCTCCCCCGTTCGCCAGTTGACCAACCCGGCGGCCAGCTTGGTGCCGCCGAAATCCAGGGCCAGGCACAGGCCGCTGGCTATCCGCATCTCTCCCATCGGTGCGCCTTCCTTACCTCGCTGATGTGCTGCCCGGCAACCGTCGCCGGCCGCCATTGTAGCATAGGCGCGCGGCCTTGGCGAAAACCGCACTGTGGGTGACTTGGGCCGGCCCGACCCCGGTCTCTCAACCGACGGGGTCCGGTTACGACTCGGCGCCCAAGATCGCATCCTGCGCCATTCCGCAACGGGACCCGAACAAGGTCGGGACTCCGGGACCATGCGCTGTGGCAAGACGCCCAAGAGTGAAACCAGACCTCCGGAGAGAATGGACATGGCGTTTGCGGCTACTTTGCGGTATACTATGGCCGCACTTCCACTCCGGCAAGCGGACCAGCGACGGAGGGCGATGCTCATGCCTGCGGGACAGCTCCCACTCCTCTCCGCGTGGCTTGGGGGCGTGTTGGCCTTGGGAGGGCTGGCCTACGCCCTCTACCAGGCATGCGGATTCCAATTGCTGCGCAACCGTTGGCGGCGGCTGGCTCAGCTCAAGGCAACCCAGCGCCAGGTATACCGTGACCTGGAGCTGTTGCAGGGGCGCGCTGCGGCGCTGCTGGCTCGCGTCCCCCCCGCTCCACGCCCTGCCCCCTATGCAGCGGAGGATGCTCGAGCTGTGGCGCTCAGGGCCGACCTCGAGGCCGGCCTGGCACGCCTGCGCCAGAATCTGCGGCCGCTGGCGGCCGAGCCCGTGCCGCCTCTCAGGCTGTTCCCACTCCTTTCTGGTGCCTATTGGCGCCGTGTGCACGCTGTGGAGGCCGAGGTGGCCTTCGCGGAAACACTGCGGCGCGATGTGGCCACGGCACAGAATCAGGTTGCCGCCCTGGCGACGACGCTGGCTGCCCTTGCACGTAAGCCGCTCGAAGTCCAGAGGGGGTTGGCAGAGCTGCAGGCCATGGCCGAGACGCTGGCGGAGGAGATCGCCGCGGAGGAGCGGCAAGGCACCGGCGGGCTGGTGGCGCTGGGTTATGAGGTGCAGGCCGTGCGCGCCAACGCGATGGATTGGGGCGAGCGGCTGCGCGCGGCCACAGAGCGCGATGCCCCCCAGCTTGCCATCGAAGCCGAAGCCCTGCGGCCGCTGCTCATGATCAAGCTGTGGGACCTCCTGGAGCGGGCACGTAAGATCGCCGGCCTGCACGATGAGGCGCTGGATTGGCAGCGCAAGCTCGATGCTGCGCTGGCCGCAGTGGATGAACGACTGGGCGCCCTGCTGCCGGCCTTCGCCAGCGTGCTCCTGCCAGCGGCCCATACCCTGCGCGAGGAACAGAAGGCGCTGGCAGCACGCTGTGGCGAGCAATCCGAAGCGGCCTATCAGGAGGTGGCGCGGCGAGCCTGGGCGCTGACCGGCCAGGCCCGCGCGCTGGAGCGGCAGGCCAGCCGGCTGAGCGAGGCCGAAAGCGCGGTCCGCGCAGCGATAGCCGCGTGCGAGCGGGCGCTGGTGGACCTTCAGGGCGCGTTGGCAGCGGAGCACGAGCGGTGCGGGGTTGACCTGGACCTCTGCCAGGCCCTGCTCCACCGCGCCGAACGCTCGACCGCCGGCCTGCGGCAGGTGTGGGTCGAGGAGGTGGAGGCCGGGCATCCGCCCGACGTGGCCAGCGCCATGGCGAGGCTGCGCCAAGTAGGAGACCTCGCCGAGGCCTGCCGCCGCGAACAGGAGGCTTGCGCACAGGCCCTGGCAGCGTGGCAGGCGCTCTACAAGCGGGTAGAGGAGGTGCTGCAACGCCTGGAGCACTCGGGGCCCGAGCACGAACGGGTGCGCCGGGCCTGGCGCGAACTGCTGCGCTACCACCCCACCAACTGGCCCCAGGTCCAGCCCGATTGGTACGACCGCTATACCGCTGCCAGGCAGCGCCTGCTGGAGGACGCTGCCGGGATCCGCGCCGAGCTGGCAGCAGGCAACGTGGCGGAATCGCGTGGGAGCGATCTGCGCGACCGCTGCGAGGAGCTGGATCAACGCTGGCAGACGCTCCTCCATGAGGGCCAAGGGGTGGTGATGGCCCTGGCGCGGGCACGGGCGGCCGAGAGGCAGGCACTGGAGGCCGTGCTTGCCCTGCGCGGCGATGTGACACGGGCCACCGCGGCCGTGCGCGAATTGCCCCCCAATGAGGCCGTGGCCGAACTGCGCGACCTCGCACAGGCGATTGCCGCGCAGTATGACAGGCTCGAGGACGAGGCACGGCACCCCGACCAGGCCAATTTGAGCCACCTGCGCGAGGAAGGGGTGCCACAGTTGCGCGAGAAGCTGGGCTCGTATGACCGGGCCGCGGCGAGGCTATTGGAGGGCGAACGCGCTGCACTCAAGGCGGAGATGGCCAAGCTGTGGGAGCAGTGGGAACCCCTCAGCCAGAGGTTGGCCCGAGCGGTGCCGCCGAGCGAGATCGATGCCGCGGCGCTGCAGAAGCGTTGGGATGACCTGCTGCAGCTCTCGCGGAACTCGCCACCGGGCCTGAAGCAGGCGATCGAGCTCAGGGCCAGGGCTGCAGCGCTGGCCAGCGACCTGGCAGAGGCCCAGGGCCGGTTCCAGACCGAGCGCGAGGCGGTGCGCGATTCGGAGCAGCGCGTAGCCCTGGAGCGGCGCAAGGCCATCCATCTGCGCGAGCGCATGCCCAGCCTGCTCAAGCACGCCCATCCCCAGGTGGTGGAGGAGGAGTGGGAGCGCTCGAACAAAGCCTGGGCGAACGCCGACGCTCTGCTCCGCGACGTGACGAAGCTCAGCGCCGAGCCCTACCGTGCCCGCCTCGATGAGGCTGCACAGCTCTTCCAGGAGTCCCACGCACGGGCGCGTTCGGCGCTGACCCGACTGGTGCGCTATGCGTTCCTGGAAGACCCTGAGGGCATGCGAGAGGCCTGCCGGCCCCTCGGGCGACGTTGGGGCCGGCTGGGAGTGACTGCGCGCGAGCAGCAGATACAGGACCTGTTGGGCGAGCTCGAACAAGCCGGCCAGGTGGACCGGCTGCTCGAACGCGTCGGTGAGCATTTCGAGCGGCCGGTGCTCTAGCCGGTGGCCAGTGGTCCGTTGCCGATGGCCTCAGGCCGGCCGTGACCGCCTGCGACCGCCAACGGGCCACTGACTAGTGACCCCTGGCCACGAACCATCGACCCCAGCTCCAGGTAGCGCTCGGCCATGGCCCAAGCCGTGAAATGGTCTTCCACGCGCCGCCGGCACTGCATGGGGTCGATCGCTTCCACGCGGCGCACGGCCTGGGCCATCCCCTCCACATCGTCGACGATGAAGCCCGTCTCGCCGTGAGCCACGATTTCGGGCGCTGCCCCGCGCCGGAAGGCGATGACGGGCGTGCCCGCAGCCATGCTCTCGACCATGACCAGGCCGAAGGGCTCTTCCCATCGCAGGGGGCACAGGGTGCAGCGCGCCCGCTCGAAGAGGCGATACTTGGCCTCGCCCTCGACGCCTCCGACCCACTCGATGGGGCCGCCCAGGCGGGGGCGCACCTGCGCCTCGAAATAGCTCCGCTGGTCTTCCGGCGGGGGAGAGGCGGCGAGAAGCAGGCGCAGCCCAAGCCGCCGGGCTACTTCGATGGCCAGGTCGGGGGCTTTGTAGGCGTGGAAGCGGCCGATCCATAGCAGATAGTCCTCCTTCTGCGCTGTCGGCCGGAAGGGTGACGGGTCGATGCCGTTGTAGGCCACGCCCACGATGTTCAACCCGGCGGCGCCCGCCAGCGCCGCCTGGCGCTGGCTCACCGCGACGTACCTCATGGAAGGGAATTCGTCGAGGATGGGCGGGTGGTAGTGCAGCGTCGTCAGCACCGGGGCATCGCGATAGAGGGCCAGGGCCGGCACCGCTTTCAGACAGTGGTTCAGGACCAGGTCGAAGCTCTCTGTTGCGAGGGCATGGCAGAGGTGGATGACCTCACGGTAGCCGGGGTCGCTGTAGGGGCCCTCGGGCAAGGCAGAAGGAAAGTACCTCAGCTTGCCGGGGCTATGGGAATCGGCCGTCGCGAAGAGGGTCACATGGTGGCCGCGCCGGGCCAGTTCCTGCGCCAGGCCGCCGGCCACCTGCTCCGAACCGCCGAACCCCGAAGGCGGCGTCTTGATGTGGGGCGTAGAAACCACTGCAATGCGCCAACTGCGCTCCAGATCGCTCAAATGCTACCTCCCGACTCGAACTCGCCCGCTCCATGGTCCCATGGCCACACCGGCCCGCAGACTCGTCCCCGCGGGCACCCTGCTCGCTGCCATGGCGACCGGATCCACAGCGAGGCTGATCACCCTGGCAGCCGACGGGGGCACAGCCGGGGTCTCGCCGGCGTCCGCTGGTCACCGCCGGCCCAGGATGGGCAGGAGCAAAATGCCCAGGAAATCCTGTAGAAAGTGCAGGATCATGGGCGCGACCAGGCTGCGCCGCCAGATGTAGACCACAGCAAAGACCAGGCCCATGTAGGCGACGGTCGTCAACCCGGCGGACCCTTCGTAGCCGTGCCCCAGGGTGAATATGCCCGTAGCGATGATCACCGCTGCAGCCAGGCTGCGGGTGACCTTGTTGAAGCGGAGGAGCAGGTAGCCGCGGAAGATGGTCTCCTCGGCTACGGCGACGACTGCTACCAGGAAGAAGGCCAGTACAATCTGTATGGCGCCGCTTGGCGAGAGGGATGGGGGTGGGGCGGCCGGCGCGGTAAGGCCGAGCTGTTCGAGCGCCTGTTCCAGCAGCCCCGCAGATAGGGTGAAGGGGATGAACAGGCCAAGGCCGATGCCCACCTCGAGCCAGAAGGTGCGGAAGGTCCAACCCAGGCGGGCCAACGTCTCGCCATTGCGCCAGATGAAGAAGAGAATGAGGGCCAGCAGGGCCAGGTCACGCAGGATGGTGGCCACCGCTGTGAGGGTGAACCCTGCGCCCTGCTGGGAGACGAAGAATGAGAGGGCCAGCGATGGGACGATGAGGAACAGGAAGACCAGCACCTCGAAGAGCTGCTCGGTCCGGCCGGGGGCCAGGTGCCTCAGATTCTCCCAGTAGCCTCCTTGGCGGCCGTTGGCCATGAATCACCTCGCTGCGATCGGGATTGAGGGCGTGGAGCAAGCCGGATGCCGCCTCAGCGCTGCAGGAGGCGGTGGGCCGGGGCTGCACGGGTGAGGGCGCCGGCTCGCCGCCAGCCGGCCATGCCCGCTGCCGGCGCAAGGGCAGCCAACGCCAGGGCCAACCCGACCACAGCGACCGACGCCGGCACGGCCGAGGGAAGGAACGGCAGGCCAAGGCGGGCTGAGAGGCTCACCCCCCAGACCCTGACCGCCACACAGGCCAACGCCGCGCCCAGGCCTGCACCGCCCAGGGCCTCGACGGACTCCTCGCCCGGCCGTAGGGGCACGGGCGCACCGATGCCGGCGTCGAGGCTTCGCCTGCTGCCTGCGACAGTGCGACGGAGGGCAGCGCACGCCCCCCATAGGGCGGCGGCGACGCCGAGCGCAGCCAGCATGCCCTGCTGCAGGCCGTCCGCCTGCGCACGGAACCCGGCCAAGAGCGCGCCAGCCGGAGCTGCCGTGGCGCCCGGCACCTGCCGCTCGACCTCCTCGGTCACCGCGCGTGGGTCGCCATCGGGGCGCAGCCGCACGAGCACGCTAGAGGTGTCGGCCAATGGCACCCGGAGGGGAGGATCGGCAGCACCGAAGGAAGCGGCCGCAACTTGATGGGCTGTCTCCAGGGTGAAGAAGAGGGCGCGGTCCAGGTTGGTGCCGGTAGCTGGCAGGCTGCCGGCCAGCCGCAAGGGGCAGCCATAGACCAGGATCATCTCCTCGCCCCGCGGGAGCGTGGCGGCGCTGCCGCCGAGCGCGCTGCCCGGCGCCAGCCCTTGGGGCAGGCTACGCTCCAGGAACGGCCGCAGGGTGAAATCGGTGGCGGGGTCGTAGGCCACCAGGAATTGCCCGGGAACGGCGCAGCTCGCGCCGCGGAGCGGGCAGCGGAGGTAGAGCTGGGCAGAGGCGGCGGCCACCCCTGGGATGGCGGCGATGCGCTGTGCGCTATCGTAGGGGAGATGGGCCGGCACCGGCTCGCCCAGCACCAGGCCGCGGGCGACGCTCTCTGCGCAGCCCGCCGGCACCACCACGAGATCCGCGTTCAGCCAGCCCTGGGCCAGGCGCAGCGAGGCATCGGCGCTGCGCGCGACCAGTGAGGTCGCTGTAGCCAGGCCGGCCAGCACCAGCGCCGAGAGGAAGACGAGCCAACGCCGCAAGGGGCGCACCGCATGCACGGGCATCGTGCCGCCTCCGCTTCGATCGTTCGCTCTTCTTCAGCAACAAGTGTGCCTTCATGGACCACCCAAACCCCCTGCCTTGTATGAAGCCAGATGTGCAGGGGTTGCCCCAGTCTACGGCTACCCCTTCATGACCCCAATCGGCCGGGTGCGGGCGACCTTTCTGGCCAGCCCCGCCTGGTGCACCACCTCCACCACCCGGTCCACGTCCTTGTAGGCCTCTGGCGCCTCTTCGGCCAGGTCGCTCAGGCTTTCGGTGCGCACGACAATGCCCTCGCGCTCCATCTTCTGGCGCAGCTCCTGGCCCGAGACGCCGCGCTTGGCGGCATGGCGGCTCTTGACGCGGCCGGCGCCATGGCAGGTGGAGCCGAAAGTCTGGCGCATCGCCTCTTCGGTGCCCACCAGTATGTAGGAGGCGGAGCCCATGCTGCCGGGGATGAGCACCGGCTGGCCCACGTCGCGGTAGCGCTGGGGCACGGCCGGGTGGCCGGGGCCGAAGGCGCGCGTGGCACCCTTGCGGTGTACGCACAGCTTGACCCGCTCGCCGTCCACCGTGTGCTCCTCGACCTTGGCAATGTTGTGGGCCACGTCGTAGAGCAGGGTGAGGTGCCAGTCGCGCACCTGGCCGGCCAACACGCGCTCAAAGGCCTGCCGCGCCAGGTGGGTCATCATCTGCCGGTTGGCCCAGGCATAGTTGGCGGCCGCGGCCATGGCGGCAAAGTAGCGTTTGCCTTCGGGGGAGTCGAAGGGGGCGCAGGCCAGCTCGCGATCGGGCAGCTCGATGCCGTAGCGCTGGCCGGCGGCCTGGAGCTCGCGCACATAGTCGGTGCAGACCTGGTGGCCGAGGGCACGCGAGCCGGAGTGGATCCATACGACCACGCTCCCCTCGGCCAGGCCGAAGCGCTGGGCCACGGCAGGGTCGAAGACGCGGTCGACCACGTCGATCTCTAAGAAGTGGTTCCCCGAGCCCAGGGTGCCCAGCTCGTCTTTGGCGCGAGTCTTGGCCCTGTCGCTCACCGCGGCCGCGTCGGCGCCACGCATCGTGCCCAGCTCCTCGGCGTGCTCCAGGTCCTCTTGGGTGCCATAGCCACGGCTCACGGCCCACGCGGCGCCGCGCTCGAGCACCTGATCCATCTCGCGGCCACCCAATGCCTGCGCATGGCCCCGGCCGACGCCGGAGGGCACATCGCGGAAGAGTGCCCCCATGAGGCGTTCGAGGTGTGGGCGAATCTCCTCCTCGTGCAGCCGGGTGGTCAGCAAGCGCACGCCGCAGTTGATGTCGTAGCCTACGCCGCCGGGCGAGATGACGCCGGAAGGCAGGCGCGTGGCCACCACCCCGCCGATGGGAAAGCCGTAGCCCTGGTGGATATCGGGCATGGCCAGGGCATAGTTGACGATGCCGGGCAGCGTGGCGGTGTTGAGGAGCTGCTCAAGGGAGCGGTCTTCGGAGGCAGCCTCGATCAGCGCCTCGTCGGCGTAGAGGCGAGCGGGCACGCGCATGTTGTGCCGCGTGCCCTTGGGTGCCTCCCAAAGGAAGGGAGCCAGGCGTTGGAAGTCATGTCTGGAGACCATGTATGACCTCCTTGCGTGATCCGTGATGCGTGATGCCCCGATACGCCACTTCCCGACAGGCAGGTATGGTTGTAGTATCTGGGCAGCTACACGTCAAAGACGACCAGGGTGTGGTAGCCCTGCTCGTCCCTGGTGATCGACAGGTCGTGAAAGGTGGCGGCCTTGATGGCCACATTCAGGCGGTAGGCCTGCGTGGCCTGCAGGCGGGCGCGCAACTGCCCGGGCGCCGGCAGGCTGACCTCGAAATCGACATAAGCCTCGTGGTGCTCATCCTGCAGCGCAAGGAGCTCATTGAGCCAGTCTACGAGCAAGGTCTCCCAGTCGGGGGCGCTCAGGGCCACCTCGCGCGAAGCCGATACGGCCGCGCCGGGCTCAATGGTCACCGCCAGGCTGAACATGCCCTGCGCGGCGTGAACGAAGAGCTCTGCCAGGTCCCGGCCCCAGACCTCGATGGCCACGTCGGCGGTGTGGGGCACCTCACGATACCCTCTGCTCATTCTCCTCAGGCGCTTTCTCCTGTTCGAGGCGAAAGATGCGGCGCGCCTCCTCGACGTCGCGGCTGATCTGTTCGATCAACTCGCAGACGTCGCTGAAGCGCTGCTCGGCCCGCAGCCTTCTGACAAACTCGATGGCCAGATCGTGGCCATAGAGGTCGCCAGAGTAGTCGAGGATGTGTACCTCGATGGCGTGCTGCCCGGTGTTAAAGCTCGGCCGCTCGCCGATGTTGGCCACCGCCGGCAGCCTCTCGGTGCCGATCAGGGCGTACACGGCGTAAACACCGTCGGGGGGCAGGGCACGCTCGGGGCGGACGGCCAGGTTCGCGGTCGGAAAGCCCAGGCAGCGCCCGCGCCGCGCCCCGCTGACGACCTCGCCGGCTACGCTGTACGGCCGCCCCAACAGGCGGCGCGCTTCGTCTACCTGACCCGTTGCCAGCAATTCGCGGACCTCCGTGCTGGAGACCGGCCGGCCGTCGATGGTGACAGGCTCGAGCACCTTGACCACGAACCCCAGGCGCTCTCCCATGGCCTGCAGGGCGGGCACGTTGCCCTCGCGGCCGCGGCCGAGGGCGAAATCGTGCCCCACCCAGAGCTCCTCCATGCGCAACCGTTCGCGCAGCAGGCGCACGAATTCGCCGGCCGGCGTGTGGGCAAGCTCGGGCGTGAAGCTGACCAGCACGAGGATGTCGAGCCCCATCTGGGCCAGGAGCACAGCTTTCTCCCCTGGGGTGGTGAGGACCTTGGGGCTGAGCCACGGGCGAAGAACGGCGCGCGGGTGCGGGTGGAAGGTCACCACCGCGCTCAGACGGCGTGTCTCGCGCGCATGATGGATCAATTGCTTGATGATGTGCTGATGGCCAACGTGGAGCCCGTCGAACGCGCCGACTGTGACCACCGTGGGCCGCTCGACATGGGCACTGGCCAGGTCATCGATCAATTCCATGGGACGACACAACTCTCCTGCAGAGCCTGGCAGGCCTGCCAGGAATGCGATCAGGTTCACCGGAACCGCGTTGAGCTTAGAGAAAGACTTTGTGGGGCCGCCAGGCATGGGCCTGAGCGTCGCCCTCCACCAAGGCGATGAAGGTCCCGTCGGGCGCATACGCCCGGCGTAGCTGGCCACCGACCGCCTCTCCGGATTGGATCGGCTGGCCGTTCTGCAGCCGCTGTGCGTCGTCGGCCGCCACAACCAGCGCTTCATATTGCAGCAGGGCCTCGTCGAGGGGCACGAGGAGCTGCTGCCAGAGGTCGTCGGCCACCAGGGCCTCGAACTCGGCCACCGATGTGGCATCTTCGATGGCAAAGTGCCCGACGGCCCGCCGCTCCAGGGCGGCCAGGTGGGCCGCCGAGCCCGCTGCCCGGCCCAGGTCGTGGGCCAGGGAGCGGATATACGTCCCCCGGCCGCAGGAGATATCGACCTGCAGGTCGGGTGGCTCCCAGGCCAGCAGCCGGATCTCATAGACCTCGACCGGCCGTGGCTCCTGCTGCACCACTTCGCCGCGCCGGGCGCGCCGATAGGCCGGCTCGCCCTCCATCTTGAGCGCCGAGTAGGGGGGCGGCGCCTGCAGGATGCGGCCGGTGAAACGGGGCAGGAGCGCCTCCAGCACCTCTCGGCTTGGGATGACAGCACTCTGGGCGGTGACCTGGCCTTCGGCATCGTAAGTGTCGGTGGCGGTGCCAAAGCGGATGCGCGCCCGGTAGAGCTTGGGGGCCTGCATCAAGTACTCGCTCACGCGGGTAGCCTGGCCCACGCACACCAGGAGCACGCCGGTAGCCATCGGGTCCAGCGTGCCGGCATGCCCCACCCGCTTCTGGCGGGTCAGACGCCGGACGTGGGCCACCACGTCGTGCGAGGTCCAACCGGCGGGCTTGTCGATATTCAGGATGCCCGAGGCAGGGGCGGTGCGCCGGGGTGGGCAAGCGCAGGGATACGCGTCGGACGCACCCGAGGGCGCGGAGGCGGGGCCGGTTCCCGAGCCGCCCCTACTGAGACGGCACGGACAGCGACTTGGTATCGACATGGCGATCTCCCGACGGCTTCGGCGGGCCGGGCGGCGGTTGCAGCACTTGGGCGAGGCGCGCCAGAACCGTGTCGCGGGCCGCCTCCAGGGGCCCGGGCAGGGTACAGCCGGCGGCCTGGCGGTGGCCACCTCCGCCCAGGCCCAGGGCCACCGTGGAAACATCGACCCCAGGCACGGAACGGATGCCCACTTCTACCCGCCCATCGGGCTTTTCGGTGAACATCACGGCGATCCTGGCCTCGCGGACGCCGGCGATAAAGCTCACCAGCCCCGCCGCATCCGAGCCGGATACGCCACACTCGCGCTGCAACTCGCGGCTCACCTCAGCCCAGATGATGCCGTCTTTCATCTTTGCTTGGCTGAGCACCCTGCCCCAGAGCATGACGACACCCAGCGACATGCCATGGTCGAGGCGCTCGTTGATCTCGGAGATGGGCGCGCCCGCCTCGACCAGCGCCACGGCAACACGCAAGGCTTCGGCGTCGGTGTTCGGCGTCCGAAAGGAGCGCGTGTCGGTGATCAGGCCGGTGAGCAGGCAGGTTGCCGACCAGGGGCTCAGCGGCCAACCGAGACGCCGCAGGAGCGCGTAGACGATTTGGGTTGTCGAGACGGCCGCGGGTTCGATCAATTGCTCACTGCCAAAGCGCACATTGGTGATATGATGGTCGATGTTGACGACGGGCAGTTGTGCGAACAGGGCCTCATCGAACAGGCTACCCAGGCGCAGGAGATCGGAGCTATCGAGCGCCACGATCAGGTCCTCGTCACCCCTGCGCCGGCTCACGATCTCAGCGGCGCCTGGCAGGAATTGCAGGCCCTCGGGCACGGGGTCGGCACAGGCCAGCGTGGGCCACTTGCCCATCTCTTTCATCGCCCAACCCAGCCCCAGGAGCGACCCGATGGAATCGCCATCCGGTGCGATATGGCCGAGGACCAGGGGCCGCCGGGCCTGCTGTAACAGGGATTCCAGACTCATTCTTCCTCGGATTCTTGAGGTTCTTCCTTGTGCTCCTCAGCAGCGATCTGCTCGAGCAGGGCGTCGATGCGGGCGCCCTGCTCCCACGAGCGATCGATGTGGAAACGCAGGTCGGGCATGAAGCGCAGGTCGAGCCGTGGCGCCAACTCGCGCTTCAGGAAGCCCTCGGCGGCGGTGAGGCCTGCCAGTGCCTGCTGGCGCTCCTCATCCGAGCCGAGCTTGCTGATGTAGATATCGGCGTAGCGCAGGTCGGGCGAGACCTTGACCTCGGTGACCGTCACGCCCTCCACTCGTGGGTCGCGCATCTTGCGCGCAATGAGGTCGCTGATCTCCTCTTGGATCAGATCCGCGACCTTGCGCTGGCGTCGTGAAGCCATCGCCTAGCTCTCCCGCTCCTTCCTGTAGAACTCGAGGACGTCGCCGACCTCAAAGGCCTCAAAGCCTTCCACGCCGATGCCACACTCGTGGCCGGTGGCTACCTCGCGCACATCTTCGGTGAAACGCCGCAGAGAGGCCACCCTGCCATCGTAGATCGACTGGCCCGCACGGACGACGCGCACCCGCGCGTTGCGTGCGGCGATGCCATCGGTCACCACGCCTCCGGCGATTGTGCCCACCTTGGGGATGCGGAAGGTGGCGCGCACCTCGACATGGCCAATGGTGACGTCCTTGTACACCGGCTCGAGCAGGCCCTTGAGCGCCTTCTCGATGTCCTCAGTCAGGCGATAGATGATGTCGTAGACGCGCACGTCGACGCCATTGGCCTCGGCAAGGCGGGCTGCTGCCGGGTCTACCTGCACGCTAAAGCCGATGACGATGGCGTTGGAGGCGATGGCGAGCGAGACGTCGGATTCGCTGATGTTCCCCGTCCCCTTCAGCAATAGCCGCACCTTGAGTTTCTCATCGCCCAACCGTTCGAGCGAGCTCTCGATCGGCTCGATGGAGCCCTGCACGTCGGCCTTGAGGATCAGGTTCAGCTCCTTCACCTGGCCTTCGGCGGCGCGGGCATAGATCTCCTCCAGCGTCATGGGCCGGGTTGGCGTGTGCTCGGCGCTTGCCTGGCGCTGCTGGGCGTACTCGGCCGCCTTGGCCTTGGCCGCCTTCTCGTCTTCCATGGCCTCGAAGGCGCTGCCGGCCTCAGGCACGTCGGGCAGGCCAAGCACCACCGCGGGCGTCGAGGGCGGTGCGACGTCGAGGCGCGCCCCTTTATAGTCGAACATAGCCCTCACGCGGCCTGCGATACCCCCGATGACCAGGGCATCACCGGTGTGAAGCGTGCCATCTTGGATGAGGAGTGTGGCCAATGGGCCGCGCGCCTTGTCGAGGCGGCTTTCGATGACGACGCCCCGGGCCAGGCGATCGGGGTTGGCCCGCAGGTCGGCCATCTCGGCCACCAGCAGGATCATCTCCAGCAGGTTCTCGATGCCGGTCTTCTGTTTGGCCGATACCGGCACGCAGATCACGTTTCCGCCATAGTCCTCGACCACCAGGTCGGCCTCGGCGAGCTGCTGCTTCACCAGGTCGGGGTTGGCGTTCTCCTTATCCATCTTGTTGAGGGCCACGATGATCGGCACCTGTGCCGCGCGTGCGTGGTCGATGGCCTCCAGTGTCTGGGGCATCACGCCGTCATCGGCGGCCACCACCAGCACGGCCAGATCGGTGACTCGGGCGCCGCGGGCGCGCATAGCCGTGAATGCTTCGTGGCCGGGGGTGTCGAGGAAGGTGATGAGCTTCCCCTGCTTCTCCACCTGGTAGGCGCCGATATGCTGCGTGATGCCGCCGACCTCGCCCATGGCGACGTTGGTCTGGCGGATGGCGTCGAGCAGCGACGTCTTCCCGTGGTCGACGTGCCCAAGCACGGTGACGACGGGCGGGCGCACGGGCAGCCTGGCATACTCCTCCAGGGTGTAGCCGCCCTTGCGCACCTCTGCCGCCGCCGGTTCGGGCAGCTCCGGCTCGGGAGCCTTCTCCGGCTCGACCGTAAAGCCCATTTCCTCGGCGATGATGGCCGCGGTATCGTAGTCGATCTGCTGGTTGATGTTGGCCATCACCCCGTTCTTCATCAGTTCTTTGATGATGTCGATCGGCGTCCGCCGCATGAGGGTGGCAAGGTCTCGGATGGTGATCGACTCGGGCAAGACCAGAGTCTTGCTCGCTGGCTCGACTACCGCCGTGGGGGCCGCAGCCTGGGGCCCGGCAGCGGGCGCCGCTGGCGGCCTGGTGCTGGGCTGGCGCTGGCCGGGGCGGGCCTGGCCGTGGCCGCCGGGGCGCTGTGCGGGCCGGCCAGAACCGGCTGCCCCCTGGCGCGGCCGCTGAGGGCCGGCCTGCTGTGGACCGCCATTGTGCGGTCGGTCGGCCCGTTGCCCCTGGGGCGAGCGTGGCTGGCCCTGCTGCGGGCGCGGCTGGCCCTGGGTGGGCCGGTCGCTGCGCTGGTTGTGGGGCCGAGCCGGGCCGTGGGGCCGCTCGCTCTGCTGGCGGGGCTGGTCCTGTCGCGGCCTGCCGGCCGGCGCATTCTGGGCGCCGCGCTCATCGGCACCGCGGTTGCCCTCGCGGCGCCGATCGGGGTGCCTGGGCCGCTTGCTTTCCTGGGCAGGCTGCTGGGCTCGCCCGTTTTCCTCGGGTGGGACGGTCGCACCTTTTTTCTGAGTTTCGGCCATTACAGCCCCCTTCCATAGATGCCTGCCGGCGCCGGACGACCACGCCCATGGCGCCTGGCAGGGACTCATGATGTTCCTATCGCCTGGCACATCCGTGGCCCGCCGGGGCGTGCCGGCTATCGCCAGAACCCGCAGGGAAGCAGGCGCGGCGAAACGCGTCGGCAGCGGATGCACACAGGTAGAGATGCCACGGGATGGGCCCGGAAGAGGGGCCGGCAGCCGCATGACGAGGAAGCGGATAAGGGACAGGGCTGCCGCGCAGGAGGATGCAGGGGGAGACACCGGTCAGGCCGCGATCATCGACCGCGGCAACAGGACCTCGCGCGCTTGCGCGCATGAATCCGCTTACATCCTTGCGCTCCTCACGGGCTTGACCCGCGTCGTACTGTTCAGTTCATGCGAGAGACTTGGCCCGCACACCACTCGATCCTTTGCCTTGCATGCAAGGCAATGTGCACTCCTTTCCCGGTCCTCGCAGAGAGGACCGGTCTCTGGCTGCCGCAACCCGCCAACCACGCCTCACTCTTCCTGCGAAGGCTCAGGGAGGCTCTCTGGGAGGCGCTCGCTGTAGGCGCGCAGCATCTCCCGCTCCTCTTCGCTTACGGGCGTCCGCAGCGCGTGCTCGAGGCGCCCGCCACGCATGGCGAGGGTCCAGCAAGTGCGGCTGCGGCATAGATAGGCGCCGCGGCCTGCAGCTTTGCCTCGTTCATCGACGATCAGTTCCCCTTCTGGGGGCCTGACGATGCGTACCATCTCTCGCTTGGGCCGGATCTGACGGCAGGCGATGCAGGTGCGCAACGGGACGTGCTTCTTGTGCATCTTCCTCTTCTGTTGGCCAGGCTCACCCGGGCCCGGCCAGCGGGCGGGGGCGAGCCGCCGGCTCGCCCCCGCCCGCCCTCTACTCTTCGAGGTCGTCGTACTCGTAGAACGCATTGCGCTGGCGGCTGGGCTTGCGCTTGCGCCGCGCAACGACCTGGTTGAGATCCTCGTCATACTCGAGGACACGGCGCCGCTGCTTGGCCTTCTTGCGGGCCTGTTTCTTGCCATACTCGCCTTCGGCCTCGACGTCCTCGTCCTCAAACTCGTCGGCCACCCACTCGGCGGCCTCCGGCTCCGCGAGCGCCGGCTCCGGCGCTGCGGCCTCGACAGTCTCCTCCGGCACCGCCTCCGCCTCGGGTGCGGCGGCCGGTGCTTCGGCCTCCACAGGGGCGGCCAGCGCCTCGCCCGCCGGCTCCTCAACAGTGGGCTCGGCAGCCGCCTGGGCGGTAGCCGGCTCGACTGCTGGAGGCGCGGCCTCCGGCGCAGGGGCGCTCACTGTTGCCTGCGCCTCGGCCTGCTCCTCGGCGGCCAAAGCTGCCTCAGCCTCGGCCAGCAGAGCCTGAGCTGCTGCTGCCTTGGCTGCCCGCTCGGCCGCGCGAGCGGCTGCCGCGGCCTCTTCCTCAGCTCTCTTGGCTGCCTCCTCGGCTGCGGCCGTCTCGCTCTTGATGTCGATGCGCCAGTTGGTCAGCTTGGCTGCCAGGCGAGCATTCTGCCCCTCCTTGCCGATGGCAAGGGAGAGTTGCCGGTCGGGCACAACCACCACCGCCGTCTTCTCTTCCTGATTCAGGCGGACGTAGCTGGCCTTCGCCGGGCTCAGGCTGTTGGCGATGAAGGTGGCGATGTCGGGTGACCATTCCACCACGTCGATCTTTTCGCCGTTCAGCTCGTTGACCACATTCTGAATGCGTTGCCCGCGCATGCCTACGCAGGAGCCCACCGGGTCGACTCCGGCCTGCACCATCGCCACGGCCACCTTGGAGCGCTGCCCCGCCTCGCGGGCGATGGCCTTGATCTCCACGGTGCCGTTGGCGATCTCGGGCACCTCCAGCTCGAGGAGGCGCCGCAAAAAGTTGCGGTGCGACCGCGACACGGTGATCTCGGGGCCTCGGCTGCCCTTCTCCACTTTGACCACGTAGGCTCGCAAACGGTCGTGCAGTCGGAATGCCTCGCCCGGGATCTGCTCGTTGTGCGGCAGCAAGGCCTCGGCGCGGCCGAGGTTGAGGGTGATGTTGCCGGTGCGGCTGTCGATGTTGCGCACCGTGCCATTCACCATCTCGCCCTCGCGCTCGGCAAACTCGCCGAACAGGGCATCGCGCTCGGCCTCGCGAATGCGCTGCATGATCACCTGCTTGGCCGTCTGCGCGGCGATGCGGCCAAAGTTCTGCGGCGTGACCTCAATCTTCATGGTGCCGCCTGCCTCGGCCATGGCATCGAGCCTGCGCGCTTCGGCCAGGGAGATCTGCGTGCGCGGGTCCTCGACCTGCTCGACGATCTCTTTTTCCGCGAACACCCGCGCTCGGCCTGTGCGCGGATCCAGGGTCGCAGTGATGTTCTGCGTCGTCCCGAAATCCCGCTTGTAGGCAGAGACGAGCGCCGTTTCAATCGCCTCCAGAATCACACTCTCTGGAAGCTTGCGGTCTGAGCAAATCTGACTCAAAGCGATGGCAAAATCACTTTTCATTCCGAACCACGATCCTCCAGGTACTTCCTACCGTTCACGTATCCTCCAAGGCTCGGAAGGGCCTGCCAAGGCCCACCGCGGCCTCCCCGCCCACAGCCATGCCTCTGAGTTGCAATCGCCCTCGAGGCCCAAGCCCCACTATAAAGAAAAGTGGGGCGGAACCCACTTTTCGAAGGAGGATAAGCTGCTTATAGTATACCACTGTCGGAATTTCCACGCAAGTGCCGCGAAAGTGCTGCCGGTGTCGCGCGCCTTGTCAAGGGCTGGCGTTGGGCGTATAATCCCCGGTTGGACAATGCGCGATCATGCATGCTATACGCACTTGAGGAGGCTGTTGCAGCATGGCAAAGAAGTGGGTATACCTCTTTTCAGAAGGCAGCGCCGAGATGCGTGACCTGCTCGGCGGCAAGGGGGCCGGGCTGGCCGAGATGGTCAAGGCCGGCTTGCCCGTCCCGCCGGGCTTTACGATCACCACCGAGGCATGCAATGCTTACTATGCCAATGGTAAGCGCTTCCCTGAGGGCATGTGGGAACAAACGATGGAGGCCCTCAAGGTCATCGAACAGCAAACGGGCAAAAAGTTCGGCGACCCGTCGAACCCACTCCTCGTCTCGGTGCGTTCCGGGGCCAAGATGAGCATGCCGGGCATGATGGACACGGTGCTCAACCTGGGCCTGAACGACGAAACGGTGCAGGGCCTGGCCAGGCTCACACAGAACGAGCGCTTTGCCTACGACGCCTATCGGCGCTTCATCTCCATGTTCGGGCGCATCGTCATGGGCATCGACGGCGCCAAGTTCGACCGCATCCTCGATTCCTATAAGGAGCGCACCGTCGGCAAGCAGGATACCGACCTCACCGCCGACATGCTCAAGCAGATCGTGGCCGACTTCAAGGAGCTTTACGAGCGGGAGATCGGCCAGCCGTTCCCCCAGGACCCCTACGAGCAACTGCGCCTGGCCATCGGCGCCGTCTTTGGCTCGTGGATGGGCAAGCGGGCCATCGACTACCGCAACTTTTACAAGATCCCCCACGACCTGGGCACGGCCGTCAATATCGTGACCATGGTCTTTGGCAACATGGGCAACGACTCGGGCACCGGCGTCGCCTTTACCCGCGACCCGAACACCGGCGAGAAGGTGCTCTACGGCGAATACCTGCAGAATGCCCAGGGCGAAGACGTGGTGGCAGGCATCCGCACCCCCAAGCCGATCGCCCAACTGCAGCAGGATATGCCCGAGGTCTACCAGCAGTTCGTCGAGATCACCCGGCGGCTCGAAGAGCACTATCGTGACATGCAGGACCTCGAGTTCACCGTGGAGCGTGGCAAGCTCTGGATGCTCCAGACGCGAACCGGCAAGCGCACGGCGAGGGCTGCCGTCAAGATTGCCGTCGACATGGTGGCCGAGGGCCTGATCAACGAGCGAGAGGCCGTGATGCGGGTGGAGCCCAACCAGGTGTACCAATTGCTCCTGCCGCGCTTTGATGAGAAGGACAAGGAGCGGGCGGTCCGCGAGGGCCAGCTCTTGGGGAAGGGCCTCAACGCTTCGCCGGGCGCGGCGAGCGGCGCAGCGATCTTTGATGCCGACACGGCCCAGGCGCTCGGTCAGCAGGGCAAGGCGGTGATCCTGGTGCGGCCCGAGACGTCGCCTGACGACGTGCATGGCATGCTCGAAGCGAAGGGCATCCTGACTCAGCACGGCGGCGCTACGTCGCACGCCGCGGTGGTGGCCCGCGGCCTGGGCAAACCCTGCGTGGCCGGCGCCGAGAAGGTGCGCATCGAGGGGCGGCAGTTCATGGCCGATGGCGTGCTCGTGCGCGAGGGCGACCTGATCTCGATCGATGGTGCGACCGGCGAGATCTTTAAGGGCCCGATCAAGACGGTGGTGCCCGAGCTGGCCAAGGAGAAAGAGTTGCAGCAGCTCCTTGCTTGGGCCGACAAGTTCCGCCGGCTGGAGTGCTGGGCGAATGCCGACTATCCACGCGACGCCAAGGTGGCCCGCGAACTGGGCGCCCAGGGCATCGGCCTCACCCGCACCGAGCACATGTTCTTCGAAGAGGACCGCCTGCCGATCGTGCAGCGCATGATCCTGGCCGATACCGACGCGGCGCGCCAGGCAGCCCTGGATGAGCTGCTGCCCATCCAGCGCGGCGACTTTGAGGGCCTGTTCCGGGTGATGGACGGCCTGCCGGTCATCATCCGCCTGATCGACCCGCCACTGCACGAGTTCCTTCCCGGGTTTGAGGAGCTCCAGGAGGAGATCGCTGCGCTCAAGTTCGAGCTGCGCGACGCCAAGACCCTGGCCGAGATCACGCAAAAGTCGGAGCAGATTCGCGAGAAGGAGCAACTCCTCAGCTCGGTTGCAGCCATGCGCGAGGCCAACCCCATGCTGGGCCTGCGCGGATGCCGCCTGGGCATCATCTTCCCGCAGATCACGGCCATGCAGGTGCGGGCCATCTTCGAGGCGGCCTGCAACGTGGCTGCGGAGGGCGTCGAAGTGCACCCGGAGATCATGATCCCGCTGGTGGGCCATGTCAACGAGCTCAAGCGCCAGCGCGACCAGCTCGAGCCGGTGGCCAAGCAGGTCATGGCCGAGCGGCACATGCAGATCGACTACAAGTTCGGCACCATGATCGAGGTGCCGCGGGCGGCGCTGACGGCCGACGAGATCGCCGAGTATGCCCAGTTCTTCTCCTTCGGCACCAACGACCTGACGCAGATGACGTTCGGCATCTCGCGCGACGATGCGGAGGGCAAGTTCCTGCTCAAGTACGTGGAACAGAAGCTGCTGCCCGATAACCCCTTCCAGGTGCTGGACCGGGGCGGCGTGGGCAAGCTGATGAAGATGGCGGTGGAATCGGGCCGCAACAAGCGGCCGGAGCTCGAGATTGGCATCTGCGGCGAGCACGGCGGGGAACCCTCCTCGATCCAGTTCTGCCACCAGATCGGGCTCAAGTACGTCTCGGCTTCGCCCTATCGTGTGCCCGTAGCACGCCTCGCTGCGGCGCAGGCTGCACTGGGCGAGGCCACGCGCGACCGTTAGGAGCCTATCTGAGAAGCCGTAGAATGGCCCCCTTCGCGTTGCTCAGGATAGGCTCTTCTGGGCGTCGCTGATGGCACTTGGGTTAGGGCCGGGTCCCTCGCTTCGCTGCTGCCCGGCCCTAACCCCCCCAAAAGGGGCCCCTGCCGGGCTAATGCGGAGCAACATACCCGGCCGGCGCAGGCCCTGAATACGCTCGCCCCCCACTCGCTTGCGGATCGACCCCCTTGCTCTTGTTACACTCGCCCCTCGCACCTGTGGTATAATGAAGCCGAAATCGGGAGAGCCAAGCGGTATGCTGTCACAGCAAGGGCGGTGACGCCATGGGCGCGGTGGAGGAAGTCAAACAGCGCCTCAACATCGTCGAGGTCATCTCCGCCTACATGCCACTCAAGAAGGCCGGGCGCAACTACAAGGGGCTCTGTCCATTCCACAATGAAAAGACACCCTCCTTCGTAGTCTTCCCCGACACGCAGCGATGGCACTGTTTCGGCGCCTGTGGCACCGGCGGGGACGTGATCAACTTTGTCATGCGGCGCGAGGGCCTCAGCTTTGCTGATGCGCTGAAGATGCTGGCGGCTCGAGTGGGGGTGGAGCTCACCCCGCCGACGCCGGCGCAGCAAGCGGAGGCCGATGAGCGGCGCCGGCTGTGGGATGTGAACCGCCAGGCGGCGGAGTACTATCACCGCCTGCTGATGGAGAGCGACGAGGCCGCCCATGCCCGCGCCTATCTGGCGGGTCGCGGCCTGCGGCCGGAGACCCTGCGGGCCTTCCAGGTGGGGTATGCACGGGACTCCTGGCAGGCGCTGGGCGACTATATGAAGAGCCAGGGCTGGCGCGAGGCCGACCTCATCAAGGCCGGGCTGGTGACCGAGCGCGAGGGCACGGGAGGCACGTACGACCGCTTCCGCGGCCGCATTGTGTACCCCATTCGCGACGCGCGCGGCCACGTCTGCGGCTTCGGTGGGCGGGTGCTCGACGACTCGCTGCCCAAGTACCTGAACTCGCCGCAGACGCCGGTCTTCGACAAGGGCGGCGTGCTCTACGGGATCGATCTGGCCCGCGAGGCGATCCGGCGCTCGGAGACGGCCGTCCTGGTCGAAGGCTACATGGACGTCCTCATGGCGCACCAGGCCGGCTTTCAGAACGTGGTAGGGGCCATGGGCACAGCGCTCTCGGCCGAGCAGATGAGCATTCTGAAGCCGCTGGCACGTCGGCTGGTGCTGGCCCTGGACCCGGATGTGGCCGGCGACAAGGCCACCCTGCGCGGCCTGGATGTCGCCAAGGAGGCGCTCGACGAGCGGGTGGTGCCTGTGCCTACGGCGCGCGGGCTGATCCGCTACGAGACCGAGCTGGACGCCGAGCTGCGCATCCTGACCCTGCCCGAAGGGCGCGACCCTGATGAGGTGATCCGCGACGACCCGGGGCGCTGGGAGCAGTTGTTGGCCGAATCCCTGCCGCTCATGGAGTACTATTTCAAGGCACTGACGGCCGGGCTCGACCTGAACAAGGCCAAAGACAAGGCGGCAGCAGTGGATGCGCTCCTGCCTCTCATCGCTGAGGTGGCCAATGGAGTCGAGCGCGCGCACTATATCCAGCGGCTGGCGGCGCTGGTGCGCACCGACGAGCGCATCCTCGCCCGGCAGCTCGAGCAGGGATTCCGTCGGCGCCGGGGCTCGAATGCACTGGCCGAACCGCCGATTACCGAGTTGGACCTGGAGACCTATGCGTTGTATCTGGTAGGATTGTACCCCGAGTTGGTCGAGGTGGTGGACCCCCGGTCGCAAGAGCTCTTTGTCGAGGCCGAGGACGCCGCTGTGTTCGCCGCCTTGCGCGAGGCGCACAGCACAGAGGCGCTCTGGACACAGGATAGCTTCCTGGCCGGGCTCGACGACGCTTTGCGCGAGCATGTGCAGGCCCTGCTGGCACAGCATAGCACGCGTCCCACTGTCTCGCGGGAGAAGGCCAGAGACGTGCTCGAGACGGTCGCGCTGCGCCTGCGACGCGAGCGGCTGAAAGAACGCGACAGAGACTTGCAGGCCCTGATCCAGGCAGCGGTCGAAGAGGGCGATGCCGATGCCATCGCGCGCTACGCGGGGGCGGTGAACGAGGTCGCCGACCGGCTGAGACAGTTGGCGGCCGAAGAGGCAGGCCGCACGCTGGCCGGCCGAAGGGCGGCCCGGGAGTGGTGATGATGTCAGCCAGGAAGCGAAAGGAAACTCGAGACGCAGCCTCACAGGAGTGCACGGAGCCCCAGATCGATCGTCCGCTCGATGACGAGCAGGAGGAGGCACTCCGCCCGCCGGCGGACCTGGAGCACAGGAAGCAGGAGCTGATCGCCAAGGGCCACAAGCAAAAGTTCATCATGCAGAAGGACATCCGCGATGCTCTTCCCCTCGACACCATGGACCCGCAGGATGTCGACGACCTCTACACCTCCTTCCTGGAGCAGGGCATCCCCGTCCTCGAGACGGCAGGCGAGATCGCCGAGGAGCCGGTGGATGAGCTGCTCAAGATCGAAGACATGGAGTCAGCCCCCTACGGCGATGCGGATGCGGTGAGCGACCCGGTGCGCATGTATCTGCGCGAGATCGGCCGTGTGCCGCTCTTGGCGCCGGGGGATGAGGTCGAGCTGGCCAAGACCATCCGCCAGGGCAACCTGCAGCGCCGCCGACTGGAGCGCGGCGAGCTGGCGGGGCGCCGCAAGGAGCTGGCCGAGGTCCGCGTGCGACGTGGGGAGGAGGCGCAGAGGCGGCTGATCGAGGCCAACCTGCGCCTGGTGGTCAGCGTGGCCAAGCGCTACATTGGCCGCGGCATGTCGCTTCTGGACCTGATCCAGGAGGGCAACATCGGCCTGTTGCGGGCGGTCGAAAAGTTCGACTATCGCAAGGGCTACAAGTTCTCCACCTACGCTACCTGGTGGATCCGCCAGGCGATCAGCCGCGCCATCGCCGACCACTCGCGCACCATCCGCATCCCGGTGCACATGGTGGAGTCGATCAACCGCGTCAGCCGCGTGTCGCGCCGGCTACAACAGGAGCTGGGCCGCGAGCCCACCGCGGAAGAGATCGCCCTGGAGATGGACTTTTTGACCCCCGACGAGCGGCGAGCCATCGAGCAGGCCATGGCCAGGAACGAGCCCATGGAGCCCTCCATGGAGCGCCGGCTGCGCAAGGCAGCGGCCAAGGTGCGGCGCATTCAGCGCATCTCGCTGGAGCCGATGTCGCTCGAATCGCCGGTGGGCATGGAGGATACGTCGTACCTCGGCGACTTTATCGAAGACGACAGCGTCATGGGACCCGCCGATGCGGCCTCGCGGCAGATGCTCAAAGAGCAGATGCAAGACATCCTCGACTCGCTGAGCAGCCGCGAGCGGCGGGTGCTACAACTCCGTTTTGGTCTGGAGGACGGCCAGAGCCGCACCCTCGAAGAGGTGGGGCAAAAGTTCGGGGTCACCCGCGAGCGCATCCGGCAGATCGAGGCCAAGGCCCTGCGCAAGCTGCGCCACCCCACGCGCAGCCGCAAGCTCAAGGACTATCTGACCTGAGCGACCCGATGGCGGAACACCGGTGAGGTAACGGCGTGGGCGGCGTGGAATAGCCCCCGGTGGGCGTTCCGCAGGAACACTTGGCCGGTGCTCTATCGTCCCTGCTCGCAGAGCAGGGTGTCGCGCGCGCGCACGCGCATCCAGGGGCCGACCGGCAACGGCTGCCCCTGCGCCCGGAAGCGGATCATGCGCTTGCCCACGCGGGTGGTGTAGCTGTCAGGGTTCACCATCTTTGGCGATGGAGAGTGTGCCGGGGCCGGAGTGCGTGATCTCTGGCCCCGGCAAGCACGTTGGACACGCCGGTCTCCACCTGGTGCGACGCGCCTTCCTCGCGCGGCAAGCTATCCCAACGCGCGGTGGCCTGGCCCACGTCTGATGCGAACTCGACGGCCAGGTCACCCGTGCCCGACCCCAGCACGCGGACAATGCGAACCCGCCTCTGCTCCCCCCTCTGCCTTTGGTACGCGCCATGGTCGGCGCCACACCCTACAGCGCGGGCAGCGTCGCCAGCGCAGCCAGCACGAGCGCCAGCACAAACAGGCTGAAACAGCCAGCGGTCGTGCGGCGATAGAGGCGGTTGTAGGCCGCGCGGCGGGGGTTGGTGACCCAGCCCCACCCGGGCGGCGCCTTGATGCCCAGACTGTGGCGCACGGCCCGCTTCCACGATGTGCGGGCGGCGATGCGCTTGCGGAGGGAGGGTCTGCGGATGCCGAACTTGACCTTCATCTTTTTTCCTCGCAGGATCTCTGGCACCCCTGCCTGCTGGCACGTTCAGCCGCGCATCGTAGCACCTGCATGGCCAAGGCCGACCCTTCCGCGCACGATGACGCGGCGGCGCTAAGCCTCACCCCTGTGGCAGGCGGGCAACGAGTCCCTCTGGTAGGCTCGCATCGGCCAGGATGACGAGATGGTGGCGGGCGCGCGAGCAGCCAACGTAGAGGAGCGTTTCCGCGTCCTGCTCTGGTGCCGGCCGGAACTCGGCCAGGATGACCACCGGCGCTTCGAGCCCCTTGAAGTGGTAGATCGACTGGTACCGCACATGGCCTGGCTCGGGCGGCCAGGTGGTCGTGAAGCGCCAGTTGCCTGCGCTGCCCCACTGTGCCAGCAGGCTGCGCTGCTCGGAGCGTGGGGTGAGGATGACGACGTCGGAGGTGCTCACGCGCTCCTTGGCGATGAGCTGCTGCAGAGCGCCGGCCAGCAGCTGCCTCAACTGCAGTTCGGTGCGATAGAACAACACCTGTGGACATCGGCCTTCGGGGCCGGTGGCTTCTGGCGCTGTGTCCGATCGGTAGAAGGGCACAAAGGTGCGGTGGATCGCCTGCGTGTTGCGGCAGTTGCGGTGCAGCGAGTAGCGCGCGAGTTCGGATGGCAGGGTCCGCTCCGTCTGGTAGAGGTTCTGGTTGTCGTCGTAGAACACATAGAACACGCCCCGCTCGCGGTCCTCGAGCAGGGCCAGCAGCGGCACCCACCAGTGGCTCTGAAAGTCCTGCCCTTCATCGACGATGATGGCATCGTACTGCGGGCCGAGGGTGTTGGCGGCGTCGAGGAGCGCCTCCGGGAGAACCTCGCTGTAGTGACGGCTGTCGGCCGGTCCATTTGGGGCGGGCACCTCCAGGCCGGCTCGCGTGGCCATGTCGCGGCATAGGCCGTGAAAGTGCACCACGTCGTAGGGGTCGCCCGCTGGCCGTTGCTGGCGCAGGGCATCCGCCAGGGGTGAATTGAAGCAGGTGAGGAGCACGCGAAAGCCTTGCTCGCTGAGCCGGCGCGCCTGCTCCATGGCGAGCATCGTCTTGCCCGATCCGGCGCAGCCGGAGATCGCCGCCCGGCGCTGATGCCGCAGCAGGCTCAGGACCTGGAACTGCTCCTCGGTAAGGCGGATGATGGCCTCAGCCTCGCCAGCGATGGCCATGCCAAGGGGCCTCTTGAGCTCGACCGATGGGCTGAGGATATCGATGAGCGTGCGCACTCCCTCCGGCCCGAGGCTGTTGGGCTGGGGCTCTGGCTGGGCGTAGAAGGCAAACGCGCGCTCCACCCATTGCTGGATGCGCGGCATGTCGGCGGCATCGAGGATGATCTCGCGGGGCGCATCGGGGCGGACGTCGCGCTCCACGACACAATCGGGAAAGGCCACGGCGTGGCCGATGGGGATGCGCCGGCCACGCAGGCGCGGGCTGTTGCGGATCATCTCCAGCAGGCTGTACTTGTTGCGCTCGGCCTGGGCGAAGGGATCTGCGATCTCGATGTTGTTGCTGTACCACTGGCCGAGCTCCCCGTCGTAGCGGATGAGGCCGCCCTTGGCCTCGAGGAGCAGGACGCCACGCTCCGGGTGGGCGAGCACAAAGTCGGCCTCGCCGTCGCGGGCGCCGGAGCGCGAGTCGCGTGCCAGCCAGCGCACGCTGTGAAAGACGGTATAGTCCTCCGGCAGGTCGCGGGCGAAGCGCTCGTACAGCCGGCGCTCTGCCTCGCTCTTGGTGTCGGGGTTCAGGCGTTTGGGGTAGATGTGTGCCATGGCCGGCCTCCCTTGGCCGCAGAGAGACTTTGAGGGTGCACTACCGTATATGCATTATACTATCACTCCGCAGGTGGTTGCCAAACCAAGCTCGCTTCCGCCCCGGGCCGGCCGGGTGCGCGGCGCGGGCGAACCAGGGATTCCGGGCCGGCCAGAGAAGGCCCTAGCTTGAACAGGCCAAGCGGCAGACCATCTTCGCCAATTTGTCGAAGAGGAGTATAATTGCACCAGCGGATTCGCCCGCGCCTGTTGCCATTTGGGGCCACACACGGAGGTGACCGCTGATGTCCTCGTCGCGGTGCAAGCCCTTCAACTATGCCGTCGGCATGTTCGGCACGTCGATCCCTATCAACATGCTCAAGACCTACGCCGCTGCCTTTTACGTGCTCAAGCTGGGGCTGACCACGGTCCAGTTCTCCGCCATCCTCTTCTGGTACACCTTCATCGACGCCATCGACAACCCGGTGTACGGCTTTCTGTCGGACCGTACGCGTACCCGGTGGGGGCGCCGCCGGCCGTGGCTCGTGATCGGCACGCCGCTGCTCGTGCTCTGCTTTGTCGCCTTCTACAGTCCCCCTGCCTTCCTGGCCGGCGACTCGCTCTTTGCCTACGCCATGCTCTTCTACATGTTGGCCGGCACGCTCGACTCGGTCATCAACGCCAACTATGGCGCCCTCTTCCCGGAGCTCTTCCGCACCGACGCCAGCCGCGCGACGGCCAACGCGCTGCGGCAGGCGTTCCAGCTCGTGGCCATGATCATCAGCATCGCGCTCACGCCGATGGTCACGGCTGCTATCGGCTACAGCATGACCGCTATCCTCTACGGACTCCTCGGCGGCGCGGTGATCCTGTACATGAGCTTCACTGCCAAGGAATCTGCCCCGGGCGTCGAGGAAGCCCGGCCACAGCTCTGGGACAGCATCAAGAGCCTGCTGGTGAACCGCAAGTTCTGGGTGGCTGGCCTGGCCAACGCCTTCTACTCGGCCGCCATGTCGCTCGTCCTGGCGACCATGACCATCTACGTCAAGTATGCGCTCAACATCCCCGACAGCCAGTCGACCCTGCTCTTCGCTGCTGTGCTGCTCATCGCCATCGGCTGCGTCTCTGTGTGGGCCTGGCTGATCCGCAAGTACAGCCTGATGCCCATCTGGCGGTTGGCCCTGGCCGCGCTCATGGTGGCATTCATCCCGCTCTACTTTGCCAACTCGCTGGTCACCGCCATCGCGGCCAGCGCCCTGGTCGGCTTTGGCTTTGCCGGCGTCATCACCACGATGGACCTGATCGGCGCCAAAATCATGGACGAAGACACCCAGAAGCACAACCTGCGCCGGGAGGGCATCATCTCCAACGCCATGGGCTTCATGAACCGGCTCAACGGCCTCTTCACCAGCGCCGCGTTCTACCTGGTGTTCGTCCTCTTTGGCTTTGAGAGCGGCCTGAACCCCGGCCCGCAGCCCGACGCCGCGGCGCGCTTTCTGCTGACAGTGTTCCCGGCCATCCTCATGCTCATCAGCCTGGCCTTCTCGTTCTTCATCGACTTTAAGCCAACAGAGGTGCCAGCGGTCGATGTGGGCATCAAGCCGGCGGGGGCCTGAGCCATGGCACTCGTCCGCATCGACCACGTGCCGGCGACGGTGCAGGTCAACCTGCCGCTGAACATCATCCTGCCCGACCCCGTGCGGATGGGCGGCGTGCCGGTGAGCCGGCGCCGCGTGCTCTATCTGCTCCACGGCCTCTCCGACGACGCCAGCGCCTGGCAGCGCTACACCTCGATCGAGACCGTCGCCAGCGCCTATGGCCTGGTGGTGGTGATGCCCTCGGTGGGCCGCAGCTTTTACGCCGACCTGCCCAACGGACAGCGCTACTTCTCGTATCTGATCGACGAGCTGCCCCAGTACCTGGCCGATGTCTTTGGCCTGGCGCCCGAGCGTGAGCGCACGATGATCGCCGGCGTCTCGATGGGCGGCTATGGTGCGATGAAGGCGGCCCTTTTGCACCCCGAGCGCTTCTCGGCCGCCGCCAGCTTCTCGGGCTTTCTCTCGCTGGCCTTCCTCCGCGCTTTTGCCAACGATCCGCGCCGGCACGAGTTCGCCTGGCTCTTTGGCGACCTGGAGCGCCTCCCCGGTGGGGAGCACGACCCGGCCGTATGGCTGAAGCGGGCGGCACAGCACCCCCACTCGCTGCCACGCCTCTACGTGGCCTGCGGGCGGCAGGAGGACCTGTACCCGCTCAACCTGCAGTTCTGCGCCGAGTGCCGTGCCCTCGGCGTGCCGGTCGAATACCACGAAGAGGACGCCCGGCACGAGTGGACCTTCTGGGACGCACTGATTCGCCGCTTCCTGGTGACCGTCTTGGGTGAGCTGCCTGCGCAGGGGTGAGCGCCTGCTGGCCCGCGTGGTAGGGGCACCCCAGCGCGCCTGCCTGGGCGTCAGAGCGGGGTGCCCCAGGGTTACGCGAACTCTGTGCCAGCGGCGCCACCCCCGCAAACCCCACCCAGGGGCTGGGCCGGGAGCGCGCCCAGCTCAACACCCGGCTGCCACCCCTGGCTGCAGCAAGTTTCCTGACCCGGCCCAGGGCTCGCGCAGCGCTGGGGTACCCAGAGAGACCCTCACGGCGACGGAGGCCGGCAGGTTCACGGGCGATTCTGGAACACACCCTCCTGCCCTGGGTATATGCCAGAATCGTCGGCGTAAACTGTGGCCGTCGGAGGGGGCGCAGCCGCTCGGCGCGGCGCGAGACCCACTTGTCACTCTGAGCGGCTCCTGCGGCCAGCTCTCAGGCCGGCGCCAAGCGAGCGAAGAGTTCTTGCTAGCCATGGCGGCACGCTTGGAGTGGTTTGGCGCCACCGCAAGCAAGGATTCTTCGCTGGAATTGGCGCCCCAGTGCTGCCTGGCCGTCACTGCCGCTCAGAATGACTCTCACGGCGACGGTGGCCAGCAAATACACCGACGATTTTGGGATACACCCCCCTGCCCCCTGCCCTCCAGCCCTTGTACAAATAGTGCGCATGTGCTAGAATGGGCCTCGAAAGGATGGCCGCGAGGCCATTGGAGAGGGAATGGCTGAGGAAGAGCTGACAGCCTACTGCGTGAAATGCCGCGCCAAGCGCCCCATGCGCGAGGCGCAGGCCGTCTATAGCGCCCAGGGCAGCCCGATGACGCGCGGCGTGTGCGCCGTGTGCGGCACGGCGCTCTGCCGCATGGGCCGCACACCCGCCCACGATGCGCTGCCGCGCCCGGAGGCTGCGCCGCGCCGGCCCGCGGCGCGCGGGAAGGGCCGGGCGGCCGGTGCTGGCAAGGCCGCGCGCCTGCGTAAGCCGCTCAAGGAGCCAACGCTCGGCGGCGACGGGCGCCTGGTGATCGTCGAATCGCCGGCCAAGGCGCGCACCATCGGCCGCTTTCTGGGCCGCGGCTACACGGTGCGTGCCTCAGTGGGCCACGTGCGCGACCTCTTGCGCTCCAAGCTCAGCGTCGACGTGGAGCACGATTTCGCCCCCACCTACCGCGTGCCCCAGGAGAAGAAGGAGATCGTCCGTGAGCTCTCGCGCCTGGCGAGCAGCGCTGCAGAGGTGTACCTGGCCACCGACCCCGACCGGGAGGGCGAGGCCATCGCCTGGCACCTGGTGGAGGCGACCGGGCTCGACGAGGCCCGCACGCGGCGGGTGGTGTTCCACGAGATCACCGAGCCCGCTGTGGCCGAGGCATTCGCTCACCCCCGCGGCCTCGACCGGGCGCTGATCGACGCTCAGCAGGCGCGCCGCATCCTCGACCGGCTGGTGGGCTACCAGATCAGCCCTCTGCTCTGGCGCCGCGTGCGCGGACACCTCTCGGCGGGCCGGGTGCAGTCGGTGGCCGTGCGCCTGGTGGTGGACCGGGAGCGCGAGATCCAGGCCTTTGTGCCGGTGGAGTACTGGTCCATCGAGGCCGAGTTGGCCAAGCGGGTGGCCGCGCCCGAGCGCCCGACCTTTGTCGCCAAGCTTGCCCGCATCGATGGCCGTGAGGTGGACCTCAAGGACGAGCCTGCTACCCGCGCAGTGGTGGAGGACCTGGAGGGCGCGGCCTACGTGGTCAGCAAGGTGCAGCGGGGCGAGCGGGTGCGCCGCCCGGCGCCTCCCTTCACCACGAGCACCCTGCAGCAGGAGGCCTCGCGCCGCCTGGGCTTTACCGCCAAGCGTACGATGGCGGTGGCCCAGAGCTTGTATGAGGGCGTGGATATCGGCGCCGGTGGGCCGGTGGGCCTGATCACCTACATGCGCACCGACTCGGTGCAGGTGTCGGGGGTGGCACAGGCCGAGGCTCGCGACTATATCGCCGAGCGCTTCGGCCGGGGCTTTCTGCCCGCTCACCCACCGGTCTATCGCACGCGGGCCAGGGGCGCGCAGGAGGCGCACGAGGCGATCCGCCCTACCTCGGTGCAACGCGAGCCGGGGGCGCTCAGGGATGTGTTGAGCCGCGACCAGCTTCGCCTCTACGAGCTGATCTGGAAGCGCTTCCTGGCCAGCCAGATGGCGCCGGCGATCTATGACACGATGACGGTGGAGGTCAAGGCCGGCCGGCCCGCGCTGCCGCTCGGCGAGCGAGATGCCCTCGGCGAGGCCGAATACGAGCCCTGGCGCTATCTCTTCCGGGCCAGCGGCTCGGCAGTCAGGTTCCCGGGCTTTCTCGTGGTCTATGAAGAGGGGCGCGACGAAGGCGCCCGCGCTGAGGGCGAGGAGGAAGGGGCCATCCTGCCCCCGCTGCAGGTGGGCGAGTTGGTCGACCTGGTGCGGCTGAGGCCCGAGCAGCACTTTACTGAGCCGCCGCCGCGCTACACCGAGGCGACGTTGGTCAAAGCGCTGGAGGAGTATGGCATCGGCCGGCCCAGCACCTATGCGGCCATCCTCTCGACCATCCAGGAGCGGGGCTATGTGGAGCGCCAGCAGCGCTACCTGGTGCCGACGGAGCTGGGCTTTACGGTCAACGACCTGCTCGTGCAGCACTTTCCAGAAGTGGTCGATACCGGCTTTACGGCACAGATGGAGGAGCGCCTGGACTGCATCGCAGCGGGCGAGTGCGACTGGGTGCAGGTGTTGCGCGACTTTTACGGCCCGTTCCAGCACAGCCTGCAGGCCGCAGAGAAGGAGATGCCAGAGGTCCGCCAGGAGCCCGAGTGGACCGGCGAGGTGTGCGAGAAGTGTGGCCATCCGATGGTGATCAAACACGGTCGCTTTGGCAAGTTCATCGCCTGCAGCAACTACCCGGCTTGCCGCAACACCCGGCCCTTCCTGGTCAAGCTCGGCGTGCGCTGCCCGCAGTGTGGCGGCGAACTGGTCGAAAAGCGCACCCGCCGTGGGCGCATCTTCTACGGCTGCGCCAACTATCCGCGCTGCGAGTTCACCAGTTGGAAGCGGCCTGTGGCGAGGCCCTGCCCGGGCTGCGGCGGCTTGCTGGTGGTGGAGCGTAAGGGCTGGCTGCGCTGCCTGCGCTGTGAGGCGCAGGTGGCCGAGGAGGGCGACGACCGTGCTGCCGCTGGAGAGGAGCGGGGCGAGCCCCCATCCGCCGCTCCCGCGTGAGATGGAAGAGCAGCTCACGGGCTTTTTGCGCTACCTGGACGCCGAGCGCAGCGCCTCACCCCATACCTTGGCCAACTATGGGCGTGAGGTGCGCGAGTTCCTGGCCTTCCTGGCCCGTCAGGGCGTCAGAAGTTGCGGGCAGGTCGACCGCGAGGTGTTGCGTGCCTACCTGGCCTGGCTTGGCGCCCAGGGCTATGCGCGCGGCTCGGTGGCCCGGCGTGTAGCCGAAGTGCGCTCGTTTGGCAGCTACCTCCAACGCGAGGGTTGGCTGGCCGGCAGCCCCTTCCTCGGGCTGCGGGCGCCCAAGCAGGGCCGTCGCCTGCCCGATGTGCTCTCGGTGGAAGAGACGGTGGCGCTCCTGGGCCAGCCCGACCTGCGCACGCCCCAGGGCCTGCGCGATCGCACGGTCCTCGAAGTGCTGTATGCCGGCGGCCTGCGTGTGAGCGAGCTGGTGGGGCTCGACCTGACCGACGTGGACCTGGAGCGGGGCGAGGTGCGCGTTCTGGGCAAGGGCGACAAGGAGCGCGTCGCACTTCTGGGTGAGCCCGCCCGGCACTGGCTGCGCGCCTACCTGAGCGAGGGCCGCCCGAAGCTGGCAGGGGCGGCGAGAGGCGAAGAAGCGGTCTTTCTCAATCGATGGGGCGGCCGGCTGACGGCCCGCAGCGTCCAGACGTTGTTGCGCCAGTACACCATCATGGCCGGGCTCGACAAGCACATCACGCCGCACGTGCTGCGCCACACCTTCGCCACCCATTTGCTCGATGGGGGCGCCGACCTGCGCGTGGTGCAGGAGCTGTTGGGCCATGCCCAGCTCTCCACGACGCAGGTGTATACCCACGTCTCGCGCAGCCAGGTGCGCGCCGTGTACCTGCGTGCTCACCCGAGGGCCCAAAAGGGGGAGGAGCAGGCTGCGGAATCTCGGGGGTGAGGCATCCGCGGGAGGCTCCGCATCTGTGGCGGAGGCAACTCGCCAGGATGGCTCGCTCCTTCGTATCCCGTTCGTTGCACATCGCAGGCAATCTGTCAAGGAGGAAACGTGATCCACACCCGAATCGAGCGAGTGCGCCAGCGGCTCGCCGCGGAGGGCGTCGACGCCCTGCTGGTGACTCAGCCCAGCAACGTGCGCTACATGAGCGGGTTCACCGCCGGGGCCGACGCCTCGCTCTTGATCTCGGCGACTCAGACGTTGCTGGCCACCGACTTTCGCTACTACGAGCAGGTCGCACGCCAGGCTCCGGAGTACCGCCTGTTCCAGGTACCCAAGGGCCTGGCGGCGGCCTTTGGCGACCTGGCCAGAGAGGCGGGCGCACGGCGCATCGCCTTCGAGAGCACCCATGTCACCTATGCCCTCCATCAGGATCTGGCCAAGGTCGAAGGAGTAGAGTTGGTGCCCGAGAAGGGCTGGGTCGAGGAGCTGCGGGCCATCAAGAGCGCCGAAGAGCTGAGCCTGATTCGCCAGGCGGTCGCGATCTCCGACGCGGTCATCGCGGCGCTGCCGGAGATGCTGCGCCCCGGCATGACGGAGAAGGAGCTGGCCTGGGAGGTCGAGGCGTTCATGCACGCCCAGGGCGCCGACGATGTGGCCTTCCCGATCATCGCGGCCGGCGGCCCCAACGCGGCCATGCCCCATGCCGTGCCCTCAGAGCGCCGCATTGTGCCGGGCGAGCCCCTCACCCTGGACCTGGGCGCCCGTGTACACGGCTACTGTTCGGACCTCACGCGTACGGTCTGCATCGGCCAGCCCGACGCCAGGTTCCGCGAGGTGTATGAGATCGTGCTCCGGGCACAGCAGGCGGCCGAAGCCGGCATGAAAGCGGGGATGCTGGGGAAGGACGCAGACGCTCTGGCGCGACAAGTTATTGCAGATGCTGGCTATGGCGAGGCCTTTGGCCACGGCATGGGGCATGGGGTGGGGCTCGACGTCCACGAGCGGCCTAGCGCCGGCGCACGCTCTGAGGACCGCCTCGAGCCCGGCATGGTCGTCACCGTGGAGCCGGGCATCTACTTGCCGGGCTGGGGCGGCGTGCGCATCGAGGACCTGGTTGTGGTGACGGAGAGCGGCGTCGAGATCCTGTCGCGCGCAACGAAGGACCCGGTGGTGGTTCTGTAGGCTGCCACCGTGCGCAGGCCGCAGCCGAGAGAGAGGTGCATAGATGACGAGAATCTCCGATCTTGCCCAGCGTTACGTCCTGGGGGTGCTCGTAGCTGCCTTCCTGGTGGGTGCGGTTTTCGGCCTGGTGGTGTTGGGCTGGAATGTCTGGCCGGTCCAGTACACCGGCGGCAACGCCACCCTGGCGGACCTGGACGCCGCCGGGCAGCGCACTTGCCTGGCCATGGCGGCCGAGGCCTATGCGGCAACCGGTGATGCAGCGGCGGCTCGCGAGCGCGTGGGTGCGCTGGTGGGCGCCGGCCGCAGCCAGGCGCAGGTGATCGCCGAGCTGCAAAAGATGGCCAACGAGCGCACGTCGGCCGGCGACACGCAAGGGGCGCAGCGCCTGCAGGCCCTGGCTACGGCGGTCACCGGTCAGGTGCCCTCTGCCGTGCCGACGCCCGGGACGGTGCCTGCGACAGGGCAGCGCGAGAGCGCTGGCTTCCCGGCCAGCCTCTTCCGGGCCTGCGGCATGATCATCCTGGTGCTGGTGCTTCTGGCCGGCGTTCTCTTGTTGATCTACTTCCTGCAGTCGCGCACATCGGCCGGCGGGGCCGAAGAGGCTGCGGATAAGGACCACGAGGAGGAAGGGCCGGTTCTGGCTCCAGCCCCGGCGACGGTCAGCCCGCCCTCCGTGAGCCAGCCGGTGGCCCCGCGCGCGCCTGCTGCGGCGCCGGCGGCGGTGCCGGCTGAGGCGGCGCTTGGCCCGTTCGTGGCCACCTATAACCTGGGCGATATCGACTTTGACATGTCTTTCGGCATCGAGTCGGCTGCCGGCGACTTTCTCGGCGAGTGTGGCCTGGGCATGGCCGAGACGATCGGGGGCGGCGATGTGCAGCGCGTGACCGCGTTCGAGGTGTGGCTCTTCGACAAGACCGACATCCGCACCGTGTCGGTGGTGCTGTCGAGCGCCCACGCCCACGCCGATGCGGCGCTGCGCACCAAGCTGGCTTCGCGTGGCGAGATCGTCCTGGCCCAGCCCGGCGCTTCCTTTGTCGTCAAGACCTCGTCGCTCAAGCTGGAGGGCAAGATCCTCGACATGGCCTACGGCTCGGGCGATGTGCCTGCGCAGAGCTACTTTACGACTTTCTCGGTCGAGTTGGTGCCCGTGCCCCTGCTGCCGGGCCAGAAATAGGCCTGCCGCGCTCCCTGGGCGATGGCCGGGCCCCAGGCTTCGCGACGGCCCCTCTGCGGCAGGCTGTCAGGTGCGCTCTTCAGGGTCGAAGAGCTTGCGGTGTTCTTCGAGGGCGAAGCGGTCGGTCATGCCGGCGATATAGTCGCAGATGACACGGTAGGGGTCCTCCTGCTCCAGGCGCGCTTGCACGGGGCCCGGCAACACGTGAGAGTCGTGCAGGTAGGCGTCGAAGATCTGGCGGATCAGGCGTTGTGCCTTCACTGCCATGCGCATGACCCGATAGTGCCGGTAGAGATGGGTGCGCAGGAACTGGCGCAGCTCGCGGTTCTTCTCGGCCATCTCCGGTGAGAAGGTGAGCAGGTTCGTGGGGTGGAGCCGGGCCTGCTCGGGGCTGCGGATGTCGAAGGCGGCCAGGTTGGCGCCGGTGCGCTCGAGAAGGTCGGTGACCTCGACGTTGATCAGCTCGCGCACGACCACGCGGCGCTGCATCTCGGTGAGCGTGGCAGGCCGCACGCCTGCGTGCTCGCAGGCCTCCTCCCACACCCGGATGCCGACCAGGTCCTGCGGCAGGATCAGGCCGGCGCGGAGGCCGTCGTCGACGTCGTGGGCGTTGTAGGCGATCTCATCGGCGGCGTTGACGATCTGTGCTTCGAGGGTGGCCCGGTGCTCCGGCTCATAGTCGCGGGCGTCGGAGGCATCGTACTCGGTGGTGTGCTTGACAATGCCCTCGCGCACCTCCCAGGTCAGGTTCAGACCCGGAAAGCCCGGGTAGCGCTGCTCCAGCTCCACCACCTGGCGCAGGCTCTGGGCGTTGTGGTTAAAGCCGCCGTGCTCGCGCAGGATGTCGTGCAGCGCTGCCTCGCCGGCGTGGCCAAAGGGCGTGTGCCCCAGGTCGTGGGCCAGGGCGATGGCCTCGGTGAGGTCCTCGTTGAGCATCAGGGCACGGGCGACGGTGCGCGCGATCTGGGCCGTCTCGATGGTGTGGGTGAGGCGGGTGCGGTAGTGGTCGCCCTCATAGTTGACAAAGACCTGCGTCTTGTACTCCAGGCGACGGAAGGCCGTGGTGTGGACGATGCGGTCGCGGTCGCGCTGGAAAGCCGTGCGGTAGGCATGCTCCGGCTCCGGGTGTTGCCGGCCGCGCGAGTCCCGGCTCTTGAGCGCATAGGGCGCCAGCACCCGGAACTCGATCTCTTCTAGCCGCTCTCGGGTCGCGAACATCGGCATCCTTCCTTCCTCCTGTGGGCCGGGCGCTGCCTGCGGGCGGCCGCCGCTTAGGGTCGTGTGCGAGCTGGCTGCCGCACGTCTCCAGACACGCTTCGGGGGCTCCATTTTAGCACAGGCAGGGCGTTGTGCCAACGCGCAGCATCATTCACCTGGACCTTGACGCGTTCTTCGCCTCGGTCGAGGAGCTGCTGGACCCTTCCCTCGCCGGCAAGCCGGTGATCGTGGGGGGCGACCCTGCAGGGCGCAGCGTGGTCTCATCGGCCTCGTATGCCGCGCGCGCCTACGGTGTGCGCTCGGCGATGCCCATGGCCCGTGCGCTGCGCCTGTGCCCACATGCCATCGTGCGCCGTGGCCACTTTCGCGAGTACCGGCGCTACTCCGAGCAGGTGATGGCGATCCTCTCCGGCTACACACCCCTCGTGGAGCAGGTCTCGATCGACGAGGCATTTCTTGACGTAACGGGGTGCGAGCGGCTGTGGGGCAGCGCGCCCGAGATTGGGGCCCTCCTGCAGCGGCGCATTCTCGAGGAGTGCCGCTTGCCCTCGTCGGTGGGCGTGGCGTCGAACAAGCTGGTTGCCAAGATCGCCTCGGGGTTGCGCAAGCCGCGGGGGCTGGTGGTCGTGCCGCCGGGCGAAGAGGCGGCGTTTCTGGCGCCGCTGCCGATCGAGGAGCTGTGGGGCGTGGGGCAGGTGGCGGCCCGGCGTCTGCACGATCTGGGGGTGCGCACCATCGGCGATTTGGCCGCGCTGCCGCGGGAGGCGCTGGTGTGTGCCTTCGGCTCTTTTGGCAACCTCCTCCACGAGCATGCCCGTGGCATCGATCACGGGCCGGTGGTTCCGGAGAGCCGGCGCCGCTCGCTCAGCCGCGAAGAGACCTTTGCACGCGACATAACGGATGAGGGCGAGCTGGAGCGGGTGTTGCTGCGGCTGAGTGATGAGGTGGCGGCCCGCCTGCGCCGGCACAGCCTGCAGGGGCGGGTGGTGGGCCTCAAGCTGCGTTATGGAGACTTTGCCACCCTGACCCGCCGGGTGACGCTGGAGCAACCCACGGACCTGGCGCCCACGATCTACGAGCATGCCCGGGGGCTCCTGCGCCGCGCTTGGAAGCCGGGGGCGGCCGTCCGGCTGCTGGGCGTAGGGGTGGCCGGCCTGGTCGAGACGCCTGCCTACCAGCTCGGGCTCTTCGGCGCCGACGACGAGCGCTGGGCGCGCCTGAGCCGCGCCCTGGATGCCATCCAGGCCCGCTTCGGCGACGGGGCGATCCGGCGCGCCGCCTTCCTCGAACCCGAGGGGGACGACAGCGACATCGAAGACTGGCCGGAGGAGCAAGAGACCTGAGTCGCGAAGGGCGCGAAGGAGGCGAGGGACGCGAAGGACGCGAGGGAGGCGAGGGGCGCGAAGGAGGCGACGGAACACACGCACCGCGCCGTACCCGGCCCAGGGCTAGGTCGGGTGGGCGCGGCGCGGGGTCAGGCGGTCTTGTCGAGGTCCGAGTCGAGCAGGGCGTCCTGCGCGTCGTAGAGCTTGGCATGGCTGCGGCGGCGGATGGTGTCGGCATCGATGACGCAGCGCCGCACATCGCGCCGTGAGGGTATCTCGTACATGACGTCGAGGAGGGTCTCCTCGATGATCGTGCGCAGCCCGCGGGCGCCCATGCGGTGGCGTTGGGCTTCCTGGGCCGTGGCCCGCAGCGCGTCGGGAGTGAACTCGAGCTCGACCGAGTCGAGGGCGAAGAGCCGCTGGTACTGCTTGACGATGGCGTTCTTGGGGCGGGTCAACACCTGGATGAGCTGCTCTTCATCCAGCGGGTCCACGTTGACGATCACAGGCAGCCGGCCGACGAACTCGGGGATCAGGCCGTATTGCAGGAGATCATCGGCTGAGACCTGGTGCAGCAGGTCGGCCTGGCCGAGGGCTGCGGCCTCGCCCTCTTTGGACGAGCGGAAGCCGATGTGCCCCTTCTTGCCGACACGCTCGGCGACGATCTTGTCGAGCCCATCAAAGGCGCCGCCGCAGACGAAGAGGATGTTGGTGGTGTTGAGCTGGATGAACTCCTGGTGCGGGTGTTTGCGCCCACCCTGCGGGGGCACGTTGGCCACGGTGCCCTCGAGGATCTTGAGCAGCGCCTGCTGCACGCCTTCGCCCGATACGTCGCGGGTGATGGACGGGTTGTCGCCGCTCTTGCGGGCGATCTTGTCGATCTCGTCGATGTAGATGATGCCGCGTTCGGCCCGCGGCAGGTTATAGTCGGCCGCCTGGATCAGGCGCAGCAGAATGTTCTCCACATCCTCGCCCACATAGCCGGCTTCGGTGAGCGAGGTAGCGTCGGCGATGGAGAAGGGGACGTCGAGGATCTTGGCCAGCGTCTGGGCCAGAAGCGTCTTGCCGCAGCCGGTGGGCCCGATGAGCAGGATGTTGCTCTTCTGCAGCTCCACATCTTCGGTCTGGCTGCCGGCCATGGTCCGCTTATAGTGGTTGTAGACCGCGACCGAGAGCACCTTCTTGGCCCGGTCCTGCGCCACGACGTACTGGTCGAGCCCCTGGAAGATCTCCCGCGGAGACGGCACCGACTGGCTGGTGAACTCTTGCACCTGCTGCGCCGATGCCGTCTCCTCGTCGAGGATCTCCTTACAGAGCTCGACACACTGGTCGCAGATATAGACTGAGCCGGGGCCTGCGATCAGCCGGTTGACCTGCTCCTGTGAGCGGCCGCAGAATGAGCAGCCCTGCATGGTCGGTGTCTTTCTCCCTCGATGTGAGCTGTCGACGGCGCCGGTGGGCGGCCGGAGCAGCAGCCTGCCGACGCCATCGGCGGTGGGCCCCTTAGCTCTTGGCGGCTTCTGGGTGCTCGGGCGCCTTGCCCCGCGGCTTGATGATCTCGTCGACGATGCCGTATTCCACTGCGCCCTGCGCGTCCATATAGTGGTCGCGATCAAAGTCTTCGGCGATGCGCTGCTTCGTCTGGCCGGTGTGGAAGGCCAGGATCTCCTGGATCTTGTTCTGCATGCGCAAGAGCTCGCGGGCCTGGATCTCTACGTCGGGGGCATAGCCCTGCACTCCGCCGCCTGCCGGGTGCATGTGCACCGTGGCATTGGGCAGGGCAAAGCGCCGGCCCTTGCTGCCCGAGGCCAGCAGGATAGTAGCCATGCTGGCGGTAGCACCGACGGCGATCGTCGAGACCGGCGCACGGATGCTCTGCATGGTGTCGTAGATCGCCAAGCCGGAGTAGATCACCCCGCCTGGGCTGTGGATGTAGAGGGAGATCTCCTTATCGGGATCTTCGCGGTCCAGGAACAACATCTGGGCGATCACCAAATTGGCGATGTTGTCGTCGATTGCGGTGCCCAGGAAGATGATCCGTTCCTTCAGAAGCAGCGAGTAGATATCGTAGGCACGCTCGCCGCGGCCGGTGGACTCGATGACCATGGGGATCAACGCACTCATCCCTGTCCTCCTAGCAGACTTCCTGGGTTCCTGCGCGCAGGGCTTTACTCTGCGCTGGGTGGCTCAGCCGGCGGCTGCTCGGCCGCGGGGGCTGTTTCCTCACCCGCGGCGGCGGGAGCTGCCTCCTCACCCGCGGCGGCGGGGGCTGCCTCCTCACCCTGGGCCGCAGCGGCTGCACACTCGGCCTTGCCTGTGGCGATGGCGACCAGGCGGTCCAACGTCTTGCGCACAAAGATGTCGTTGACGATGCCTGAGGCGGGCTCGGGCTGCATCAGGGCCTCGCGCACTGCGTTGGCCTGCTCGCCGTAGGCCAGGGCCACGCGCTCGATCTCTGAGCCCAACTCTTCGGGCTGGACCTGTACCTTCTCGGCCTTGCCCGCTTGCTCCAAGACGAGCCATCGGCGCAGGTTTTCCTCTGCCTGAGGCCGCAGCTCATCGCGGAGCTGGTCCATAGACTTGTGGGTCACCTGCAGGTACGTTTCGAGGGTGAAGCCCTGCTGGCGCAGGCGACTCTCTTGCCGCTCGACCATGCGGTCGATGCGGCGCTCGAGCGCCAGATTCGGGTACTCGACCTTGGACTGCTGCACGAGCTGATCGAGGACTCGCGTCGCCAGCCGGTCCCTAGCTTCGGCCTCCATCTCCGCCTTGAGCCCATCGCGGAGCCGGTCCTTCAGCTCCTGCAGCGAAGCATAGTCGCCCACCGAGCGCGCGAACTCGTCGTCGAGCTCTGGCAGCTTGCGCTCCTTGACCTCATGCAGGGTGAGGGTGAACGCTACGGTCTTGCCGGCCAGCTCTTCGTTGGGCTGTTCCTGGGGGTACGTGAGCTCGACCTGCTTGGTCTCACCCGGCTGCATTCCGGCGACGGCCTGGGCAAAGCCGGGCGGCGAAAGGGTCTCGTCGAGGACCAGGGTGGTGCCGGTCTCGTCAAAGACCGGCTCGCCGTCGGCCACGCCTTGGATGTCGAGAGTGACCTGATCGCCCATCTGAGCCGGCCGGGCGACGGGCTCCCACGAGCCATGCTGCTCGCGGAGTTCCTGCAAGAGCTGGTCGACCTGCTGCTCGCTCACTTCGACGGGAGGCTCGGGCTCGACACGCAGGGAGCAGTAATCGCCCAATTCGACAACGGGCTCGAGTGGCACACGGATCTTGAGCTCGAGGGGCTCGTGGTGGGCCACACGCAGCGTCGGGCGGTCGTAGGGGTGGTAGCCGGCGCCCTCAACGGCCTGGCGGTAGAGATCGGGCGCCAGGATCTCGGCGGCCTCCTCGGTCAGAAGGTCCTTGCCGACCGTGCGCTCCACGAGGGCATAAGGCGCCTTGCCCGGCCGAAAGCCCGGGATGCGCACGCGTTGCGCCACCTTGCGGGCGGCTTTGTGCAGCGCGTCCTCGACCTGGTCGGGGTCGGGGCGGATCGTGACCTCGATTTCACGCGGGGCAACAGTTTCGGTGGTGACGTCCAAAGTCCATGCACTCCTTTCGGGGTGATTATAGCACAAACGGGTGCTCTGTAAAGGCCAACCGGCACCAAACCCAGGGCTTTTTCAAAGTCGGCGTTATGTGTAGTCCGGACCCTTCGCAGGCCAGCATTCGCCGCGTTGTGAAGCCCGCAGAACCTGCTCAGGGTGACGATAACGGGACTTTGAAAAGG
>Ga0078972_1003730_pt1 | contig 44464 bp, 54 predicted proteins | sample YelNatPaOPGAMG01_FD_67568 | JGI IMG/M metagenome (GOLD analysis project Ga0078972, IMG submission 67568) | Hot spring thermophilic microbial communities from Obsidian Pool, Yellowstone National Park, USA - OP-RAMG-01 (SPADES assembly) (version 2) | ecosystem: Environmental > Aquatic > Thermal...
AATCACTACCAACTTTAATTAAAGTATTAACATTAAGAAAATTATTCCCAGAGCCCAAGCAACTCCAATCTGAAGTTCCAGTTGTTAATTTCATAACAGACGGTGCTTTTAAAATTTTTATCCCACCATCTTGCGGTGAAGCCCAAAAACCATAAACTTCTTTAAAACAATGATAAACATTTTTATTACCTAAACCAGTTCCGAATTGTGTCCATGTTCCATTTCCGCCTGTTAATTTATAAACTCCATAGAAGATAGTTGAAGCATAGAAATCTGAACCATCCTTGAAACAATGATAAACCTCTTTATCACTTAAACCAGTTCCGAATTGTGTCCATGTTCCACTTCCGCCTGTTAATTTATAAACTCCACTGTTAGTTGAAGCATAGAAATCTGAACCATCCTTGAAACAATGATGAACAAATTTATTATCTAAACCAGTTCCGAATTGTGTCCATGTTCCACTTCCGCCTGTTAATTTATAAACTCCATAATCAGTTGAAGCATAGAAATCTGAACCATCCTTGAAACAATGATAAACATATTTATTACCTAAACCAGTTCCGAATAATGTCCATGTTCCATTTCCGCCTGTTAGTTTATAAACTCCATAGCCACCAGTTGAAGCATAGAAATCTGAACCATCCTTGAAACAATGACGAACCTCTTTATCACTTAAACCAGTTCCGAATTGTGTCCATGTTCCACTTCCGCCTGTTAATTTATAAACTCCATAATCAGTTGAAGCATAGAAATCTGAACCATCCTTGAAACAATGATGAACAAATTTATTATCTAAACCAGTTCCGAATAATGTCCATGTTCCACTTCCGCCTGTTAGTTTATAAACTCCACTGTTAGTTGAAGCATAGAAATCTGAACCATCCTTGAAACAATGATAAACATATTTATCACTTAAACCAGTTCCGAATTGTGTCCATGTTGTTTGAGAAGAAGTATCCAATCCAACAATTAAATCACCACTAGTTTCTTCATATATTACTTTTGCAGTTAAATCTGTTATACCTATACCAACATCACTCCAGGTAACAGTATCCCCAAAAGGGGACTTTTTAATTCCTTTGTCTTTAACTGCGGCATAAAAAGCATTCTGTAAAGAACTATATTTACTATTATAAACTGTATCTGTTAAATTAGTTCCCATTAAAGACCAATTACCACCACTTTTCGGTATATAATAAACACCACTATTTGTAGAAGTTATTAAATAATAGTTAGATGAAAATACATCATAATATTCATAAATTTGATTAACCACAATAGAATTTAATCCAGTACCGAATATATTCCAATCAGTATAAATTGGAATATAATTAAATTGTCCAATCACATCCATGAATCTTGCATAGTTATTTATATCCCCTGTGCCATCAATTTTAAACACATTATAATTTTTTAAAACTTTATGTGAAGACCATCGATAAGGGGTAAAATCTTCCCAATCAAATTCATAAACATGAGTGTCATTTTGTACACCACAAACTAAAATATATTTTGTTTCTTTTGTTAATGAAGAAAAAAGTTGTAATAAGGCTACTTCATGCCATTCATTATTTGTTCCAATATTTTGACTATCATATTGAATCATATATCTATTTATTCCAGAATTATAAGTACATCCATTTAATGCCCTTTGGACTGTCATCATTGCATTTGTATTTGTATAAGTCAGAGCAGAATTCACAATAAAATGTGTTCCGTTTACAATAGAGTTTATTGTTCTAACCATTCCATTAATATTAACTGTATAACCAGTAGATAAAATAGAAGTTCCACTATTAAATACTTGCACGCATGTACTTGATAAAGATATATTGACATTAACTCCAATCCCATTAGGATAAGCATTAGAAAAAGTTGTACTATCATACAAATTATGTCTTATAATCCCACACCAGGTAAAATCTCCTGTATTAGTATCAAATTCATGTAGAAGCAATTCTGTAGATTGATCCAAATTTCCAGTATCATTTATAAGGCACATTATTCTATCTGTAAATTCTAATACATAAGATTTATGATTAGTTCTATCTATTTGAATATAAACATCTGGATAATTAGTTTTAAACAAATCATAATCAAAATCGATAAAATCATTAAATACATCCAATAATTCTCCTAATTCATCTCCATTTATAGAATAAAAATAAAGAGTTCTATTAATTTGTAGAACCACTTTATTTTTATGAACTATAAAAGCTTTTACAGCTCCTTCTGCTGGCAAATCCAAAACATCTTTTTTATCATATCTTAAGCGCCATCCATCTCTATCTTTTGTAAGATTAATTATTTCTTTTACATGTTGTTGGTCTAAATTATTATCTCGTAAGTCCATTCCAAGTATATTAGAAAGATTTATACTTCTTCTTTCCATTTTTATTATCTCCAGAAATTATAAAAATCTGAAGTTATGCTATCATTATAAATATTAGCCTCATCACTATCCAGTGAATATTTTATATTTTGTTTTTCAGTCTCATAATCATTTTTATGTAAAACTGCTTTTTCAGGTCTATTTCGACGCAATTCAGCTTCAATACAAGCGTGAATAGAAATTAATGGTTGAATTTCTAATGGGAATTGGTCTTCTTCATATTGATATTTTAAAGGATAAGATAATGATAAATAATTCATTACAAAAGGAACGAATTTAATTTGATCGCCATCCGTAAAATATGGTCTATTATCTACATAAATTATAAGTCCAGAAGCTGTACTACCTGTATAATTAGTATTTAATTCAAAACTTGTATTACTGGTTATACTTGCAACTGTGCCTATATTAGTTCCATCATAATAAATAGAATCTCCAACGGTTAAATCCGTTAAAAACAAAGTGTCTGTCCCTATAACTGTAGTGCTTCCATTAGTTAATGTTACAGAACCAGTAATTCTTAACATATTTTTATAATCATTTAATAAATCAAATCCTGTAATATATAAAGTATATTCAGAATCTTCTACAGTTTCTTCTATTTTTGATACTCTTGCATATTCATATACTCCAGCTGATACATCATATATTTGTATATAACATTTCACATTTTCCCATTTAAGGATATCTTCAAAATTATAAGCATAGCTCCATGTTCCATCTCCAGTAGCCAAACTGGTATCAACTGTAAATGTAGTTATATTAACAATAGATGTTACAGTTCCTATAGTTCCAGCAGAATCTTTTACTTTATATCCAACCTGTAATTGTGATGTTAATCCACCAGAAATTGTAATCGTATTACCGCTGACAGATATTGTCCCTATACCAGTAGTATAAACAACATCATCTACTACAATAATACCATTATTTCTATCAAAAGATTTTATTTTAAATGGCAACTGAACATCTTTCGATTCAGGTGGATTTAATAAAACTAATTTTTTTCTATTTTTATCAATTCTAAACATATTATCATATAAACTTAATCCACCAAAGTTTTTTGTAGTTTCCACATTTTCTTTATTAAGAGGTGAATACATTATTTGATTATAAACATCAAAGATACTAATTATTGATTTAAAATCAATTGGCAAATCATATTCATCAACATATAATTTTGGCATAATAAAAGTATATCTTTCCAAGCACTTTAATTCTCTGGCTATAACTTTTCGTGAATTATTTATAAATACAGTCAGTGCAGAATCTGTATGATATGGTGGAACATTTGCTCTAGGATTATCTGAAGTTCTCGCCCTTATATCTCTTATATACTCATTCAGGTTCATTTATAATTTCCTCTTTTTTCTTTTTTCTTTTTTTATTATTTTTCATATATACAAATCTTTTTTTTAAATATTCCTTCATTTTTTTTACTTTATCTTCTTTATCTTTATTCATCTTATCATTATTCATATTATCAAATTTATCCTTCTTTTTGTCAGTAGTTAGTATACTTATTACAATTGCCATAAATTTTTCCTCCTTATTTAAACATTTCGAATGCTATTTTTTCTGCAAAATATTCACTTGAAAAAGTTTTAGCATATTCAGAGAATAAAAAATTCCTCATGTTTTTTATTCTCTTTTTATATTCATTTAATTCCATTTCTTTTATTTTTTTATATAATTCTTCATAGTCTACAATTCCGTTTATCATAGGATTTATTAAAAAATTATAATCTTTAAAATGATGGTCTTCATATCCAAGATAAATCGGAATAGTTCCTGCAAATATAGAATCCCATATTTTTTCTGTTATATATCCATAATCAGTTAACAAATTTTCATAACAGATAGCAAATTTATATTGTTTCAATGTTTGAATTTTTGATTTTACATTTCCCTTATATGTTTTAAATCCATAATTTTCCCAACCAATACCATATAAATCGAAATCTTCTGGATGATTATTCTCGAACCATTTTATTGCTTTTAATCTTTCAGAATATAATTCATTAGGATAATTTAACATTTTATTACTTACAATTGTACAACACAATTTATCTCGTTCATCAGTTATAATATCAGAAGGAAATTTATTAGGAAAATGAATTTCAATATATTTTTTCCCATCTATTAATCTTTTATCCCATGTGAATATTTTCTTGAAAAACTTATCATTACTATAATTATAATTATCAGGTTTTACCATTTCATTTTCAAAAAGGATTAGATATAATTCTATATTATTCTCCATACATTGATTAAGAAATGTTTCTGAATTTGATGGATAATCAATAAACAATATCTTATTACATTTTAGTGGATGTATTATATCAAGAGTATTAATTTTAATATTATTTTCATTCAATATTTTCTTTAATTTTATAAATCCATCTCCCAAATTTTCGCCTATTGGATAACTTCCTGGATTAAATATAGCATTATTATAATTAAAATGAGGATAATAATTATAAATTCCTACATTAATTTCAGAACTTTCTGTTATTATATTCATTACACACCTTCTTTAAAACTATTTAAAGATACCATTCCATTATGAACAGTAAGTATAGAAGTATCAACCCAGGTATCAATTCCCAATTCTCTACATTTTTCTGTTATCCAAAAATCTTCGCTTAAATATGTGCCTCTTTTCCCAGTTTTTCTATATTCTTCTTTCATTTTTTCTGTTAATCCAACTCTAAACAAATCATACATTTCAAAGTCAGAATTTATTGATATATCTCCTCCAGTTAACACACTATTTCCATCATATACTGCACCTTCTTTTTTTGCTTCTTCAACAAGGAGTTCAATCACATGTCGTGAAAACATAATAACTGCAGTGCCAAGCCATCTTACTTTTAAAAGAGTTCCTTCGTATAAATTATCCATAGCCAATGGCTTTCCATTTTCATCGTTTCCAATATTAAAGTTTAATATATTATTAATAGATTTTAATCTAACTCCAGCACCAACAATATCTTTATTATAATTATACAATTTTTTTATATCCTGTCCAGAAACATAAATATCTGCGTCAACAAATAAAAGTTTATCAAATTCCTTGTGATGATAGAAATAAGAAGCTATAGTATTTCTTGCTCTGGTTATAAGACTTTCATTTCCTATACCATACAACATATATTGCACACCACTTACTGCAGCCTCAATCATAGTTTTCTCGTGATCTAAATGAACCATGCCATTATAGGCTGGTGTTCCTATTAACAATGCCATAACAAATTCTCCTTTTTTAAAATTTTTTTTATTATTTCTGACAATTGATTTATTCTTTCTTTTAAATACTCTTTATGAATTTTTTTTGCCATAGTATATGATATTTCTCCTTTATCAATAAGTTTCAATAATTCAACTGTCCATTCTGGTGGTATCAATAATCCATACAATTTAAAATTTTTTTTCATATAAATAAAAACATAGGGGAGAAATTCTCCCCTATTATTCTCCCTATAAATTATTAACTACACAAGCTATGACACGGGAGTTAATGTTCATAGCTACTCCGATATTTCCAGTAAATTCTGTAGTAGGTGCGGCATTAACCGTAAAGGCTCTCGCATTTATAAGAGAATCCACAGTTCTATAACTAGTACCACTATCTGTTATAGTCAATATATCGCCCACCTTTATTAAAGAACCAACCACAGAACTATTAACTAACCAAGTTGTACCTGCAGTACAAACATTCACCACTGCATTAGCTGGAACATCTACTCTTCTGCTTATTACATTTGCACAAGAAGCAGAAATTCCAGACTGTAAAGCGGTAGCACCAGCAAAAATTACTTGACAAATTGAGCTTACTCCTGAAGCAAGCCCTTTACCAAAGGCCAGAACACCTACGCCTATTGTACTATTATTAGGCATTGATGTAATAGTAGTTACAAAACTATTAACATTCAATTGTATAGTATCTCCTACTCGTGCCAATAGGTCACAATTAGAAGCTGTTCCTCTTTGTAAAATAAATGTGCAAGCCGTTGTATCTACCACTACTGGTGCATTCATTATATTACATACAGCGTTAACGCTTCTCATTCTTCCGTTCATATGAGGAACTAATACTGTATTTTGGTAAACACAACTTTCACTATCGGATACTATGTCAACCATTGTATCTCCATGCCATACAACTCTTGCATAGAGTCCTACATATCTTGCGTCAACATTATAATCAGCCACTGCATTTGCTTTTTTCTGTACATTATCGCATATAGTAGCATATCCCTCACTATTTATTTGTAAAGGTGTTCCTTTGCGCACAAATGTACCAGAAGGGAAATATACTACTTTATATATTTTCTGTCCATCATCGAAACATTCATTTAGCATTTTATAATCATCTGCAGAGGCGACCCAGCCATATTGTGGATTTAAATTAGTCATATTTCACCTCCTATTCACCATACGCACTTTGACATAAGTTCACAAACACATTAGGTAAAGTTATAACGCCCATACATCTTCGATTGGAATGATAATACATTAATGTGCTTCTGACTGATTTCTGTTGTACGCCATATATTGTTTTTATGTATTCCCAATCATCCCATTTCCAGTTACATTGTTCATTAGCCTCAAGGTGCATAAAATCTGTATTAACAATATAAATTTTATTTACTGGCATGATAAATGTTGGAGAAGAACCTATAGTATCATTAACCATTCTGGCGTCTTCTTGGAAGACAGGAACTCCACCTATAGTGTAGGTTAAGTTTCTGCTTATAGGAGCAGTTTCTTTTTCTTTAGCAAGATTAGTTGCAGAAATCTTAACTGCAGAAATTGTAGCTTCCAAAGATGGTAACCAGGCATACTCATAGATTTGAGGAGACATAATAACCATTATGTTTCCCTTACTACCAGCAGGAGTATAAGTTAAACATCTATTAATAGCTTTATCAAGTATATCATAGAATGGAGTTCTTAAAGTTCCAGAGGTTACAGTCGTAGCTGCAGCAATAGTTGCAAAATCAGTGGCTATAGCATGTCCAAACACGCTACTACTACTTGCATAAGCTGATTGTAAATCCCATGACCATGATTGCCATTCCCACCAATCGGAAGTAGTCAGGTTACCATAACTTCCTGTTCCTATAGCGGTTTTCCAACCATCAAAATCTGGTCTAACTTTACCATCTGGTCTTGTAGTATTTGCACCATCCCCGTTAATTATAGAATCCAATATAGAAATTCTCAATCCTTCTATAATTCCAGTCATATAATCCTGAATCCAGTTTGAGAATTTTTTTCCCTTACCTTCATACATTATCATCTGCAAGTCTGTATCTGAAACTTGTAAAGTGAATCCTTTATCTACTGCATTAAACTTTGCATAGATATAATTTTTTGCTCCCAATCCTTCTTTTACATCTCCCATTTGAATATTGAATATTTTTCTATCTCCATATGTAATAGGATAGTGAGCATTAATCGGTATTTTTACTTCTCTTGTAGTGAATGTAGGCAAATTAGCTATACCTTTTTCACCTGCAGGTTTTAGAATTTTTGTAAGAATTTCATCTTCTTTTACCAATTGTTTTGTTAATACATCAGTACGCACATAAGGTTCAAACAATGTATCTAAAACTGCCTGCATTTGAGCATTTGATTGATTCATATTAACCTCCTTTTTTTCACATATCAATCTTATTTTATTTTAAAGAGAGATTAATATTCATCCACAACGGGTGAATTTCTGCTCTTTTTTTTAAAAAAAATAAATTTCATTCTCCAAATATATTATTCAATTTCTTCTTTACATATTCTTGAAATTTTGGGTCTTTATATCCGTTTATATCAGCCAAACTTTCTTCTGGTTTTTCTGCTGTTTGATTAGTGCTACCGAATCCAAATATTTGTTTTCTTCTATTCATTTTTTCTTTTAAATCAAGTAATTCATCATAAATTTTGTCAAAATTTTGAATTTTTAACATTTCTTCAGGAGTAAAATATCTTCCTTCTTTAGCCGACCTATCGAAAAGTTCTTTTTGTATTTCATCTTTATTGAAAATCTTTCCATATTTTTCATGTTGTGCAAGTTCTTGCATTTCTTTCAAGAAACTTTCAGCCATTGTTCTTTCATCAATTCTTTTAAAACCACTTTTTGCTTTTTCCATTTCTTCTTTTAATTCATTATTTTCTTTTTTAATTTCTTCAATCTTATTAGTAAGATATGTAATTTGTTCTTTCAAAGTTCCAACACTTTTTTTAGCTTCTTCTACAACAGATTTAGATTGAGCTTTACTATATTCTTTATGCACTTTAGCTCTCTCTTGTAAAATTTTTTGAGGATTTTCTTTTATTTCGTCCTCTTCATTGTTATTTTCTACAACATTTTCTTGCTCATCAGAAGAAGAATCTTCTTCTGTAAGATAAGGATTAATTAAATCAGTTAAATTTTCTTCAACATTAATATTTTCAGCTGATTCCATATTTTATCTCCTATTATTTTTTTCCATTATTGTTTTATTAACTAACTCCTCAAGATAATTTAAAATTTCTTCATAAGGAGTATTATTATTAATTTCTTCATCCACAGCGACATTAAATATTTGGTCTATTTTTTCTGATGGAATTCCATTGTCTTCAAGTTCCTGTCTTTTCTTTTCTACTTCTTCCCAAAATTCTGGTGGATATTTTTCTTCATTATTTTCCTCTATCATTTGTGTTCCTTGTTCTGGAATTCCCTGGTTTGTTATTTGTTGTTCTTGCATTCCCATTTGAGCTTGTAATTGTTGATTTTGTAAAGCTTTTGCTTGTAATTGTAATTCATAATCTTTTCTTAATTCTTCAATCATTTTTTCTGGGAAAAGACCAGGTATAGTTTCATTAGTCCATTCAATTAACATGTAAAAAGGCATATATTCTTGAATTTTTGCATATTGCATATATTCTTTAATAATATTCCATTTAGCTTCTTTACTTAATAAGTTAGCGTCTTTTGTTTGAATTTCTATTTTATATAAATTATTTATAATATCATCAGATGTTATTTGAATCATTTTCCCATATGTTTTCTTTATTACATTTCCAGATTTATCTTTTATTTCATTTTCATAATCAGGGTCCCAGATAGATATAGCTCTACCCTCAATATAATTTGCAAGTAATCTTAATGCTTTTTCTGCTATTCTCGAAAAAGTTTTAAGAAATTTCTTTTCAATCATATTAGGTTCAGCGGCTGCAGATTGTTGTAAGGCATTCAATTTAGCTCCACTATAAGTCCCAACTGGATTTTCTCCGCCACTTAATACTCCCAGATTTCCCACTCTTTCTGTTAAATCTTGTTTTAGCATATTATAACGAGCATTATAATCACCAGCAGATATATAACCGATAGAAGGTAATAAAGGTGAAATTCTTTGGTTTACATTACCAGTATAATGTCCACCAGGTTTTCTTGCTTTTAGCATTGATTTCAAATCAATATTAATTCCAAGAGTTGGTGGGTCTGCAAACATCATCCAGTTCCAATCCATACTTGAAAGTAATTTATTAATTTCAACATTAATTGGTATAATATCTTTTGCAAGACTAGTCCCATACCATTTTATTAATACTTCTCCTCTAAATATTTCAAAGGGTAAATCATCATAAATGATTTGTTCTAATGGTTTGCGGTCTTTATCTTCTCTATCAACTAATTTTATCCATTTATTTTCATAAATCCAGAAATTTATCCATTTATTTTTACCAAGTTTATCCTTTGCTCTTATCCAATAAATGTCAACTTCTACAATATCCATATCATCTGGCTCTGTTTTTTTATAATCTGAGGTATAATCTGTCAATTCTTTCAATTCCCAATATTTTAATTTTAGAGTTTGAATAAAATAATCCGCTTCATCTATTTTAGTTGCTTCGGGGTCAACATATACATTAACTGGATCTATATATCTAATTTTAATAGGAATAACAGTATTAGATTTATCTTCATCTATTTTAATTTGCACGAAACAATATCCATCAACCAGAGTTTCTTTTGCAAGAATTTCATATAATTCTTCGAGGTCATTTTCTTCATGAAATATAATTTTTAAAAGCAAATTAATTTTATGTAAGATTTCTTTATCATAATTATAATCAGACTTTGCTCTAGCTACTGGCAAAGGTGATTTTTGCACAAAATAGCTAACTAATTTATTAATAGTTGATTTAGTAATATTATGTGTTCTTCTTGGTCTTTTATTAGCATCTGCTCCATCACTTTGAAATGTTGAACTAAAATCATAAATAGATTGTCCAAAAGCATTATAAACCAAAGAACTTTTGATTTGTTTTTTAAAATCCCATTGGTCTCCAGCCACAAATCGTCTAATAACATCTTTATTTTGTAAAATATTTTCTTCTCTATCTTTTAAAGCGATATCTTTTAATTTCTTAAAAAAATCTATATTAACTTCTTTTACTTTAAAATTTCCATCTTTATCAAGATAATCACCTTTAAAGATTTTAGTTGTTAACATTCAATTCCTCCATTAGAATTTAAAATAATTAATGAAATCACTTTTTGTAGTTTGTTTTTCATTGTATCTAACTTTATTATTTGCCAAAATATCATTAATTATATTTTTTATTTTTCTTCTCACATTTTCATCGATTTCTATAAGATATTCAATGTCTTCAATTATTTTAAGTATTTGTTTACTATCAAGCATTTTTACCTCACTTATTTAATAATATATCCATTGATCTATATCCTCATCATCAGCATTTGTATAAATTATTGATTGAGAATATAGGTCATCGATAGTTTGTATTTTTGATTTTTCTTCTTCTTGTCTTTTTGTTTTTCTATTTATTCCATCAAGATAGCCCCATCCGTTTAATACTCTATCAGCAAATAAAGTCATCATTACAAGGTCATCGTCAGAATATTTAAATTCAGCCTGATATTTTTGACAACCTCTTATTTTTGTTCCATGATAAAAAATTCCATTATGAGTTTTTGTTTCCCCTCTATCCTCTTTTACAAAATGTTCAAATTGAATTTTAGTCATTTCGCAATGGAGTAATAATTTTCCATTTTCTAAATCTTTTTTAGTTTGAGCCACCATTTGACTTTTATTACTTGGATCTGTTACAATACCAAACTTAAAGCTCAATTGAGTAGTTTGTTTTAATTGCTGATTAATAACGTCAACATACAAATTTTTATAACCCAATTTTTTCATATCACTCATTACAGCAAATCCACAACCTTTCAATTCACCAGCCGCCAATGCATTATTATAATATTCTCCAAGTGGCATAATAATATTTTTAGCAAGTAATTCATAGTTATAGATATTTGAAAACCATACTGCTATTTGTTCCCCTGTTTCATCAAATATTCCAATTGCAGTTGCATTTTTTCCTATTCCTTCCGATACATCCCAGGCTATAACATAATTCATATTATCTTGTTTTTCTTTAAAAACACGTAAAAAACCAGCCTCATTAGGAACAATGTCACCACCGATTACATCGAATCTTTTTGGAATGATTTCTACATAGTTACTCTCATTCCATATGGTTGGAGGAAACATTAGCTGGTGATTACGTTCTTTAAATTTTCCATAAAGTAAAATTTCTTTATCAATTTCATCAACCTCATTAGCTATTCTATTAGCTTCTTCTGGAGGAAGTTTAGGATTGTCCTTAAATTCATAACGACCAATAAATACATAATCTTTATTTCTGAGCTCATATACCCAATCATCTTCCTCAAGTTTATCCATTGTATATATTAAATATCCATTTTCATCTACGATTCTCATTCTTAATTGTTTCCTAATTTGCTCATTATAAATTCTTTCATCTTTTAATGCCCAATGAATTTTTACAGAAGTGAAAGAATCAATCCCCTGTTCTTCACTTTTAAATACAATTTTGCTTCCGTTATTAAATTCAATCCAATATTCTCTATCTTTTTTATTTTTAACAAAAGCTTTAATTCTATTCAAAGGCAATCTTTCTTCAAATTTGTCTATCATTCCACCAGGTTCCCACAACTTTTCAAATTTCTGAACTATAACCCAGCCAATATTTGGTACTTCTAATTTAATAAACGGATGTTCACCTAACGCTAACCAACAAACATCTTGTATTGCCATAGTAGTCTTTCCGCTTCGTGGTGAACCTTCAAGAATTCTAATCTTTTTACCACATCTGTGAAAATCAAGATATTTATATTTGTTTTCTGTGCAATTATCATCTGGGTCTAACCGTAATGGAATATAATTATAATAAGGATATTTCATTCTATTTTTAATTTCATTATAAATGTGCCTTAATCTTTCAATCTTATATTCAACTGTTTCCCTAATATTCATTAGGCACTCTCTCCTTCTTGCTTTTCTACTATGTTCTTCCAATTATTTTTTCTGATAAAAACTAAAACATCATTGTATAAACTATTAAATTCATTAAATAATTCCTCAACACTTTTGTTAGCCAACTCTAAATCATCTTTTTCTATAATTTCACCAAATTTCTTTTTGTGATCCATAATCATCTTAAACCAATATTTTTTATCATCTTCTGTCTCTGCCGTTCTATATTTCTCCTGTGCTTCTTTAAGAAGCCAAATTATTGATGGTATTGGTTTTGCTTCAATGTCCGAAGACATTAACTCTACTAATGCTTTAATCGTAGGATGTTTCTTGTATCTATAAGCAGTCTGTCTATTAAATCCTGTTTCCTTTATAATTTTTGCTATAGATTTATTCTTTTTATAACTTTCCCAGAATTTCTTTAATCTACCATCCATGCTACTTTCTATGATTTCTATAACCCTGTCTATGTTTAACATCTCATCACCTCAAAATGTATATTTTTTTATACATGTATCTTTTTATATACATTATACCTTATATATACTAATGTCAAATTTCTAATTTCTTATATGGCTTTGTTAAATATCTTCATTATATCCTGTATACCTTTATATACATGTATACTTTTGTATACACTATAAAACAATATATCACCTGTTATTAAAATTAAAATTGGTAAAATCTAAATATTAAACTTCCTGGAAGTTCAAAATTTGAAAGTTTAAAATTTGAAAGTTTAAAAAGAATAAATAAATATGGGCGTTTAAAATAAAAATAAAAAATAAGATGAAAAATAAAAAAAAAGAAAAAAGAAAAAAGAGAGAGATGAAAGTCTTAATCTCATATGAACTTTACTATAAAACTGAATTTTTGGATACCCCAGTATGTAATATTGTATCAATTTAGCATATATCATGTCACAATAACACAAAGCATAAAGTAACTGAGTCTTTTTGAAATAAACTTTTGAGATATAAAGAAATGAACTTAACATAATGCATCTTATAAGAAATTAAAGAAACTTTTTGAAAGTAAAGAAAAAACAAAAGAGAAAGGTATATATAAAAGAAGGAAGCAATACCTTTTTATTTTTTTTTATTTCTTTTCTAATTTATTTTTTATTTCTTTTCTAATTTACTTTTTTTATTTCCTTTTTTATTTTTTTTTAAACAAGCGAAAAAGGAACAAAAAGAACCATTTTTTTATTTCTACTATTATATATTATATTATTATTATTTTATTTTATTATTTATTATTGTATTTATTATTGCTTTAGAGATACATAAAGCATAAAGCATACCAAAAGTTTGTCAAGTTTCGAAGCGAAATAATTGTAGTATTTTTTTCTATACACATCATGTATACATTTCCATACAATTATTACACACTGTATCTTATTACATTATCGAGAATTACGACATTATATTTTTCAGTGTATACTTTTTTCTGACTCATGTATGAAAAAGAATACTTTTTTATTCCCTTTTTTATTACTTATTATTTATTTTTCTCAACAAAAAAGTTTTTATCTTATTTACTTGCTTATATTTATACTATTCTGACAAGGAATTGGCATATGGATTGCATATATATAGCAGAAGCAAAAAAAGTTAAAAAACATTTGACTTTTTTTGAAGGAGGAAATATATGAAAGAAGAAGCAACAACAACTCTCTGGGAAGAACTTGCAGAAAAAAGAAAGATGAACCTGAATTCTATACTTTTAGGGAAGGTTTCTATTAAGATTAAGATAACGGGTTCTGTCATTGCTGGGCTGTTACTTTCTGAATTGGACGACCTCGTCAGTCAAAAAGGGTCTGATGAAATTAGTGAGCAAGATTTGCTACAAAAAACTTTATTATCACCAGAAGAATTTAAAATTGCAAAAGGGATTTTATGCGAAAAAGGATTTATTAAAAATAAAGAAGGAGATATTTATTACGTTGATTATGAAAAAGTCTACAACGCTATGGAAAATGTAGAAGAAGAAGGCGTAAAAAAAACAACGGTTAATTATAAAAGAGTAGGTGACAATAAAACATATAAGTTTGTATAAAACATAATCGGGGGAGTTATCCCCCGTGCATTTATTTTTTTAAGGAGGAAATATAATATATGAGAAGTTATCAAAGTAGTATTCAAAGTACAAGAAGTCGCTTTCTTCTTCGGAAGGGGAAAGCAGTGTGGTATGACTGGTATAGTCATCCAAACGGAGCTCGATGGATAGTTCTATATCACGAACAATTTTACAAAATTATTCACGATGGAACCGGAAACCAATTCTTTTGCTCTCACGCCCCCCGCAAAATTTCTGAAGCGGAGGCGAAGGAAATATTGAGCGAATATGAAAAGGCATGGGAAGAAGCCCGAAAACTATGGAACTGGGAAAGTTTGGACGAATATCTAGAAAAAAACATATAAAATAGGAGGCAAACTCGGGGGAGTTATCCCCCGTGCATTTATTTTTTTAAGGAGGAAATATAATATATGAGAAGTTATCAAAGTAGTATTCAAAGTACAAGAAGTCGCTTTCTTCTTCGGAAGGGGAAAGCAGTGTGGTATGACTGGTATAGTCATCCAAACGGAGCTCGATGGATAGTTCTATATCACGAACAATTTTACAAAATTATTCACGATGGAACCGGAAACCAATTCTTTTGCTCTCACGCCCCCCGCAAAATTTCTGAAGCGGAGGCGAAGGAAATATTGAGCGAATATGAAAAGGCATGGGAAGAAGCCCGAAAACTATGGAACTGGGAAAGTTTGGACGAATATCTAGAAAAAAACATATAAAATAGGAGGCAAACTCGGGGGAGTTATCCCCCGTGCATTTATTTTTATTCGAAAAATATATATATTTTTTTTATTAAGGAGGTTATTATGAAGATTTTTACAATTAGACCCCCAGAGATAAAAGAGGGGGTTGGAGTGGAAAAGTTAACTCTCTCAAATGGTGTCGTGATAGACACTATCCAAATTGGAGAGAGTGGAAGAGGTAGAAAGTTGGGAGTAGTCCCAGTAAAGCTTCTCACAGAGTGGGATGGGAAAGGTGGTAGAACAATTAAGAATGTAACGCTTGGCACGACACAGAGTGGAAACCCGAAGTTTTATGAAATTCCAGCCGAACAAGACAAGGATGAAAAGTTTGTCCTTGTCTTTAGGACAAAATTTGGTTTTCGTGGCAGAAATTATCATTATACCATCTCTCCAGCTGGGGAAAAACAACAATTTGGAGATGTTGAAAATGAAGATTTCAAACTTCTCGTTAGGGGAGTTGTTGCGGACGGACAAGCTGGATGTATGGCGTGGGGCTATCAATTTATTGTTGTTGTAAAACCCCCATTAAAAATCTTCGTCCAGCTGACTGGACGATTATATGGACACCCTGGAGAGTTTAATTTTTATGTAAAAAAAGATGGGGTTAGTGTCTTAACCCCTGAAGAAGAAGCTTTGCTATAAAATATTATAAAGGAGGAAATATATGAAAAGAAGAATAATAGGACACAGTAATGTTGATTTCGATTGTTTGCTCGCAACATATTTAGCTGAAAGGTATTTCGTTCAGCAGGGTGATGAGGTTACTATCATTTTTGATAGTAACTGTAGTAAGGGTGGATTTGAAATAAAGGGGGGAGATGTTTTTGTTGATATGTTCCCCTCTTCTGATGAGACCGTTTGGCCTAAAAACGAAACCTTTTATTTATTTGACCATCACAAATACCCGTATCTACTTGAAGAAAGCGCAAGTAATAGTGTATTTAAGAATTTATATAATTTAAATCCAGTTTATGCAAGGTTGGTTGAAGAGGCTAATAACGAAGACCATCTAAGGGATTTAAATTATAACGGGATTAATATTCGATGGTATTTGAATTACCTTAAAGAGACCCTTAAGGATGATTACAAGGTATATGAAGAAATGAAGAAGCTATTTGATTATATAGTGTCAGTTGAGGAAAAGAGAGTTGAGGCTAAAAAGGAATTCGAAAAAATGGGTGGAAAAATAGAAGAGGTAAAGGGAAAGAAAATTGCAATTGTTGAAGGAAATTTACAACCATATATGAGTGGATGGTTATATGATGAAATGGGAGTGAGTTTTATAGTATATAGAGATGGTTTTAATATTGGAATATTGAGAAGTGTAAATGAGACATTTAATTTGAATATTGTAAAAAGCAAAATGACATTTGAAAATAAAGACAAGTGGTTTTGCCACCCACAGGGATTTATATTTTGCTGGGGAAGTAAGAAATTCCCAGCAACAGAAGATAGTGGAGTGGGTATAGAAGATTTATTTCAATTGCTTATAAGTTGTTTATAAAAAAAAGGAGGTTATATATGAAAAGAATAACATTAGTAGATTTAAATGCACCAGAGATAGTTTTTCAAAATATTTTTAGATGGCCTTATGGTGCTTCGTTGTTGTCACCTACTAATGAGGAAGATGAAAGGCAAAAACTTAATGAGATTTATAATTGGTTGTCTGGGCTGAATGAAAAATATGATTTAGGATTGGAAATTAAAATTTCAAATAATGTTGTTGAAGCGTTTAAAGGAAATAAAAAAGTTTCATATTTTTACTATAAGCATGATAATAGAGGTATATTTAAAAATCAAGATTTCAGAGGAATTTTAAAACTTATAAAAGTATATTTTAGCAGAAAATAATTAAACCAATTTCGGGGCTTATGCCCCGTGTCTTTATTTTATTTTTTCTTTTCTTAGTGATGATATAAGAAGAGGACAGCAAATTGAATAAAAAAATTAAAAAATACTTGACTTTTTTTAAAATGTGTTATAATGTTTACATAAAACATAATTTTGAAGTTAATTGAGACAAAAGTAATTTTGTAAAGTATATAAGGAGGAAGTATATGAATGAAAGAGAAAAAAGAGAAAGAAGAATTTTTAGAAGGTTGGTTAGGTTTTTAAAAGACAATGATAATGATAATGATTTTGATTCAGAGAAGACGAAAAGATTTGAAGAGGAGACTGGAATAAGTATTAATATGATTTACGATATTTTGTATGATTATGTATATGATGATTTTGATGAGTATGCTTATAATTGGATGAACGGTTATGAAGATACAATTGATTTTTCAGGGTCTTGGGATGATTTAAAAAGTTATGAAAGGGATAATCTTATCAACGGTGTAACCGAAGGGTATTATCTCTATAAAAAAGAAAATAAATATAAAGAGATTAACGATATTGAGAATATTAAAAATTTTAAAGAATTTGTTGAATATGCATATTGTTTGCATCTTTTAGACAATAATGATATAGAGAAGGTTGTTGGAAAAAATTATAATAGAATTGCTGAAAGATTTAATTATGATGATGAAGATGAAGAAGATGAAGATTAATTTTTTGATTGAAAAAGAAGCCGAAAGGTTAAAATTAATTAATATTTTCTCGGGGGAGTTATCCCCCGTGCATTTATTTTTTAAAGATTTTACTTATAGTTACAGGAGGTGCTTTATGAAAGAGAAAAAAAGCAAAAAGGGAATTATATATTTAAAAAGAATTAATTTAAATTTAGAAAAAAGAAAAAAATATTTAGTATGGCAAATTTTATAAATCTTATAAATAAAAACAAGAAGAATGAATAAAAAAAATTAAAAAATACTTGACTTTTTTTAGAGTATGTTATTATTATATAAAGTATAAAGAAAGGAGGAAGTATATGAAAGAAAAATATGTTGTATATCATATTGAAACAGTTAACCCAAACGACATAGTGGCTCCCGCTTGCAATTTTTGCGGAACTTACAAATTTCCTGAGGGGAAGGTTTATGTCGTGGATAAAATAGAAGAGGGGTTTGGAGCCGCTCTCGTTCCTGGAAAAAATATGAATAAACTACATTATTGTTCGCTCGAATGTATGGAGAGGGGCGAGGAAACAGATGAATTTTATGAGAACACAAACAATAAGTTCAAAATTAATAAATAATTAAATTTCGGGGCTTATGCCCCGTGTCTTTATTTTATTTTTTAAAGATTTTACTTAATGATGATAGATGATGATAGATGATATAAGAAGAGGACAGCAATATATATAAAAGGAGGAAGTGTATGGAAAAAAATGAAATAATTTTGGAGGAAGAACTTTTTAAGATATTAGATAAAGCAATAGAGGATAACAATATTGAACTTATTAAAAAACTAATTTCCGAAGGGGTTAATGTAAATATAAAAGATAAATTCGGATGGACACCTTTAATGACTGCCAGTATTTTTGGACACATAGATTGTGTTCTGGAACTAATCAAAGCTGGTGCTAATGTAAATACTAAAACTAAAACTGGTATAACTGCCTTAATGAATGCGAGTGATTGCCCGAATACCGATTGCGTTAGAGAATTAATTAAAGCGGGGGCTGATGTAAACGCTAAAGACAAATATAATTGGACACCTTTAATGTATGCAAGTAGCCGTGGACATACTGATTGTGTTAAAGAACTTATTAAAGCAGGTGCTGATATAAATGTAAAAGATTATAGAGGAAAAACAGCTTTAGATAAAGATTTTATTTAAATTATTTAAAAAAAGTAAATAAGAAGAGGACAGCAAGAAATAAGAAGAATAAATAGGAGAATATATGAAAAGTAAAATTAAAAATTATCATACTTCGTTGTTTTTAAAATTAATCTTTCTCATCTTCTTTATTTTTTTTCTTACTTTTTCTGTTGTTTTTGGAGAGGACAGCAAAAATAATTTAGTATTTCTTCTGCAAAATAGCTATTTAATATATATAGATATTTTTCTACAAACTTATCCCGCAATAACTTATCATAATGATTTGGAACCTAATCCTATAGCAAGAACATTTTTTAATAATAATCAATGGACATTAGCTTATATTTCTGCAATTACTGCTAATTATCTTGTTGCTTCTTTACTTAATAATATAGATAATTCTGGAACTTTTTCGATGTGTTTTTTAGGAATAGTTGCAATAATCGAAACATATGTAATTAGTTTAAATCAGAAGTGGATGGACGGATATAAAGAAAAATCTTGTCTTAATTTTTATATTACATGTTTTGTTTATGAATTTTAGAAACAAAGATAAAAATATTATGTTAAGTTGAGAAAAAAATATTTTTTAAAATGCTTGACTTTTTAAAAAGTATACTATAAGATTAAAATATAGCGTAACTTAAATGTAAAAAAAAGGAGATAAAATAAAAATGGTAGTTTAATTAGCGGGTTCTAAAAAATAAAAAAAAGGAGAAGAAAAATGTTTATTTTTAAAACAAAAATTGGTAAAAACGAACTGGAATATCACGAAGAAACTCTAAAAAAAATTTTTAATTTCTCAACTTTGATAAGCCAAATCCCTACCCAATGTGACCTTTGTAAAAGTGACAATTTGTGGCTGGTATATAAGAAAACAAAGAACAATTACGATTATTATCTTGTTTCTTGCAAAGATTGCGGAGCAGAGGTTGCATTTGGACAAAAAAAAGAAGGTGGACTTTTTCTAAGGTACGGAGAGAAAATGAAAATTTATACACCTTCATCTTATCTCTCTGAAGCAAAAGAAAAAAAAGATGAAGAAGTAGATTTAGCAATTGAATCTTCTTCAAATGATAACGACATGGATTTTTAACATGGCTTTTGAATGTATACTTCATCCTCACAAAGAGTGTTGGGGATGTGGAGAATGTGAAAATATTGATTATGATAATTTGCTTGATAAACAATTGCAGAAAAAAGATTATGAATATGACAGAGATAGAGACGACAAGCTCTGTGGAATTGGGAAAGGGAATTAATAATTTTTTCCCAGCCTGTCCTCCTCCTGCAGGCTGGGAACGCATTTTTAAAAAACTTTTAAGGAATAAAATATGTTGAAAAATTTAATTTATTATTACTTACTTGAAAGTAGAAAAGACAGAGAAAATAAAGATATGGTGAGGTTTACTCCACATGCTCTTCCTGAATGTGACAGACAATATTATTATCAATTATTTAGAACATCTATGGAAAGCAACCCACCAGAAGCTCCTTCTTTGCTGAAAATGGAGTTTGGAAGCGCAATTCATTTCGTCGTCCGAAAAATTTTAAAAGATATAAAAAGAGATAAAAATCTTTTTGAAAATTTGAAAGAAAGATATAAATATTTAAAAGACTTTGACTATATTGAAGGTGAAGAACTACGAGAACTACAAAAATGGGGTCTGACTTTTCGATACAAAGTTGATAATATCATCAAAATAAATAACGATAAATATGTGATTGAGATAAAAAGCACGTTTGGACGAGGATTTAAACGGATTGAAAATATTCCAGATCAAAAACATATAGCACAACTAATTTTTTATATGCTATTTGAAGGAATAGATAAAGGTATACTTCTTTACGCTGGTCGAGATACAGGATACTTATTAGAATATTGGATAGTGCTTGACAAAAAAAATAATCAAATTTTAATTTCAAAAAATTATTTTGAAATGACAGTTTTTTGTAAGAACATTTATTCTTATCTTAAACCGTTTATTTTAAAAATGCGAAAACTTAAAAAACAAATTGAAAATAATGAAATTCCAAAACGAGACTTTCTCTTAAATATGAAAAATATTAACGGAAAAATTGTATTTGATTTTATCTATAATGGCGAACAAATGACTACTTATCCATGCGCTAATTATTGTGCGTGGAGAGATTTGTGTTGGAAGGATGAAATCGAAGAAATTAAAAAATATAAATTTTTTATAAATGGAAAATTTTTAAAATAAAAATAATTTTTAAACAAAAAAATAGGAGAATTTTATGAACAAAAAAACAAGAAGACAAATTCAAACACACATTACGGCGATGATTAAAAGACAACTTCAAGCAAACAGGAAAAAAACTGATGATGAAACAATTATTTATGCAAGAACCTGTGGATTTTTATCGGCAATTATTGAATTTGCAATACTTGAACTCGCTGAATTTAATCCTAAAAAAGCATTTGAATTGGCAAACTGGGATTTGTATCGACAATTAAAATTATAATTATATAATATATAAGGAGAAAAAGATGAAAGAAAAAGAGGAAGAACTTTTTGAAGCAGTAAAACTAAATAATATCGAACTCATAAAAAAATTTATAGCTGAAGAAGTGGATGTAAATGCACAAGATAATGATGGTTTTACACCTTTAATGATTGCAAACATGTGTGAACATATTGATTGTATTAAGAAACTTATCAAAGCTGGAGCTGATGTAAACTTAAAAAATAGGGATGGAGAGACTGCTTTGATGATTGCAATCTTACATGAACAGATTGATTATGTTAAGAAACTTATCAAAGCTGGAGCTGATGTAAACTCAAAAAATAAATTTGAAAATACAGCTTTGATGATTGCAAGTCATTATGGACATATTCATTGCGTTAAAGAACTAATTAAGGCTGGTGCAAATATAAATGCGCAAGATAGAGATGGAGCAACTGCCCTGATGATTGCGAGTTCATACGGATATATTGATTGTGTTAAAGAACTAATCAAAGTTGGTGCTGATGTAAATATAAAAGATAAGGATGGCTGGACTGCTTTAATATATGCAAGTTATCATGGACACAAAAATTGTATTAAGAAACTTATCAAAGCTGGAGCTGATATAAATGAAAAAGATAGGAACGGCTGGACAGCTCTAATGCATGCAAGTTATCGGGGATACAGTGATTGTATTAAAGAACTAATTAAAGCTGGTGCAAATATAAATGCGCAAGATAGAGATGGAGCAACTGCCCTGATACTTGCAGAAAAACTTGGATATACTGACTGTGTTAAAGAACTAATTAAAGCGGGTGCTAAAAAATAAAAAAATAATAAGGAGAAAAAAATGAAAAGAAAAGTTGAAGTAGGAGAACTTTTTAATGCAGTAACATGTAATAATATTAGACTTATTAAAGAGTTAATTAAAGAAAAAAGAGTTAATGTGAATATGAAAGATAAGGATGGCTGGACAGCTCTAATGTATGCAAGTTATTGGGGATATAATGATTGTATTAAGGAACTCATTAAGGCTGGAGCTGATATGAATATGAAAGATAAGGATGGCTGGACAGCTCTAATGCAAGCAAGTTATCGAGGATACAGTGATTCTATTAAGAAACTAATTAAAGCTGGAGCTGATATAAATGCAAAAGATAATGATGGTTTTACACCTTTGATGATTGCAAGCATGTATGGACATATAGATTGTGTTCGGGCACTAATCAAGGCTGGAGCGGATGTGAATGCAAAAAATAAAAAAAATTGGACAGCCTTAATGCATGCAAATTATTGGGGATATAGCGATTGTATTAAGGAACTCATTAAGGCTGGAGCGGATGTAAATATGAGAGATAAAAATAATTTTACAGCTCTAATATATGCAAGTTATCGGGGATATATTGACTGTGTTCGAGAACTAATTAAAGCTGGCGCTGATATAAATGCAAAAGATAAAAATGAACAAACTGCCTTGATGATTGCAGAAAGATATAGACATACTAATTGTGTTAATGCATTAATTAAAGCTGGAGCAAAAAAATAAAAAAATAATAAATAATAAGGAGAAAAAAATGATTAATGAAGTTTTAAAAATTTTTGAATCGGTTGGTTTTAAATGTAGTAAACCAACCGCAATTAAATATGGGTTACAATATGGTTTTTTGAATAAAAAAGCAGATGGATTTCATTTTGAATTTATACGGGAAAAGTTTAATGATTTTATCAAAAGTTTAAAAATACCAGAAAATTATATCCCAGTCCAGGAAGCAATAAAAAAGTATAATATTAGTCGAGGAAGAATCGTTTATGCGAATCTCTCTGGAATTCTACGGACAATTAAAATTCTAAATAAAATTTTTGTAAACGAAAATGATATAAAAAATCTTATTGAATATAAATATAAAATAAAAATTCTAAAGAAGGAGAAATAAATGGAAATAGCAAAAGTGGCTGAAGAAATAGAAAAAAAAATTAAAGAACTTGATATTTTAAAAGAGAAGATTAAAATGTATGCAGATAAAAAAGCTCAAAGTCAAGCTCTTTACGATTTAGAGTTGGCAAAGATAATAATCAGTTTAAAAAACGGCAAACAATTTCAATTGGCAGGCGAAATAATAGAAAATCCACCTATCACTCTTATTGAAAAGATAGCAAAAGGAATTTGTTGGGAGAAAGAATTGGAAAAAGAAAAGGCTGAGGCAGAATATAAAGGTTTAATTACAAAGATTGATACTGTATGTGCACAATTAAATGGTTGGCAAAGTATCAATCGACATTTGGATTAAATATAATATAAAAAAAGGAGTGTAAAGTATGAGTATAATATCAAATTTCTTTTCCCCAATCATTTTGAAAAAGATTTATGTTAGGATAACGGGTTCAGTTGTTGCTGGGCTATTGCTTTCTGAATTGGATGACCAGGTTAGTGAAAGTGGGTCTGATGAAATTAGTTGCAGTGAGCAAGATTTGCTACAAAAAACTTTGTTATCACCAGAAGAATTTAAAATTGCAAAAGGGATTTTATGCGAAAAAGGATTTATTAAAAATAAAGAAGGAGATATTTATTACGTTGATTATGAAAAAGTCTACAACGCTATGGAAAATGTAGAAGAAGAAGGCGTAAAAAAAACAACGGTTAATTATAAAAGAGTAGGTGACAATAAAACATATAAGTTTGCATAAAACATAAAGGAGGAAATTTATGGAAAAAAGAATAACTTTACCAGATTTGAATCCACCAGCTATAGTCTCAGCAAACACATATCGCTGGAGTTCTGGAGGTACAGCAGACAGCAGAAGGCGAAATGAGAAAAATAAGCTTGGGCAGGTATACGATTGGCTATTGACACTCAATGAGCGATTCGGATTGGGGATGTCTCTCACATGTGATAGTAATATAAAGGGAACTGTTGTTGATGAAAAAGGAAAAGTAAAAAGAATAGTATATTTTCACTATGCTGAATCGTGTCATCATGTATATAAAAAGCAGGATTTTAGAAAACTTTTGAAATTAATTAAGACAAAAATTTAGAAATTAAGGAAAAGGATTTGTGCAGAGTAAAGGAGATAAAGATGAAAGAAAGAATAATTAATGCAATTAAAAAACATCGTGGTCGTGCAAATATTATAGCAATTCCGCAGGAATTTTTAAAATTCACAGGCGATGTTAATAGTGCTCTTTTGCTATCACAATTGGTATACTGGACAGACAGAACAAAAGATGAAAATGGTTGGATATATAAGTCATATGATGATTGGGAAAAAGAATTGACTTTAAATAAGTATAAAACAATGACTGCCAAAAAACACCTTGAAAAACTTGGAGTTATAGAAACAAAAGCAAAAAAAGTAAAAAATCTTGTTTATGTTCATTATAGACTAACCGATAAATTTGAAACAATATTTATAGATTATCTTAAAACTAAAGAAACTAAAGATAAAAATATTAGAAAGTTAAAAAATCAAACTTCTGAAAGTAAAAAATTTAGAAAATCAAAAAATCAAACTTCCGAAGGTCTGGAAATTAAAAATTTAAACTATGAAAAATCAAAAAATTTAATTTCTGAAAATAAAAATTTTATACTTCCTACTGATAACAATATTACTAGTATTATTATTAGTAGTACTAGTAATAATATTAATAATAATACTAGTATAAATACTAGTAATACTAGTAATATTAATACTAGTATTATTACAAAGACTACTAGACATAGATTACATACAGAAACTATCGATGAAAATATTCAAAACGACTCCGTCGTTTTAATCGATGATAAAGACAAAAAGATAATGGCATGGAAATATTTTCTTAGTCGTTATCAATCTAAATACAACAGTTCACATTTACAAAACGCTAAAACAATGTCGCAGTTTACACAAATCTGGAAACAATCTGGGGAACGAATTTATGACCTTATCGACGCATTCTTAGATTGCAACGAATATTGGTATATAAAAAATTGCCATCAAATCGGTCTTTTACTTAAAGACATTCAAAAATTTTTTGTATTAAGTTCTACAGGGAAAAAAATGATAACAAAAAAAGAAGCAGAAAAGATTGAAAAAGAATCAAGTTCTTACATCGATTGGGAAAGGATAAAAATGATTGATGAAGAGTATGAGAAATATAAAGCAGAAGGCGGGGATAAAAGTATTGTGGAATTTACAATGGATTTTAAGAAAAAAAATATTTCATAAAAATATAAAATTTAAGAGGAAAATATGATAGTTTTTAAAAATATGGCGAAAGCGATCGAATATTTTCGGAAACAGTATGAATGGACAGAAGAAGAAATAGAAATAATTATTGAATATTTAAAAACATTAGACAAAAATTTTGTGCTTGATAAATTTAGTGATATTTTTTATGGTGGAATTGATAATGAAAATAAAGACATTACTAATTTTTTATCACACTTTTTCCAAATTACTCCAAAACAAGCTTGGGCAAAATGTTTGATGGGGAATGATGAAAGTATCTCCATTGTTTTAAGTGATTATATAACACAAGTCTTTCAAGAAGTCTTGCCTCTTGTAGAAAATAAACAAACTCAAGAGGCCATGAAAATCTTTTTAAGAAAATACAAAGAAATTAAATTAAAGAATTGGAATCAAAAAGAAAACTTTTTTATTTCGTATGGCACAGATATTACGAGTAGAGAACAAGCAGAAAGAGAAGCTTTAAGATTAAGACTAATACAACAAAAAGATTGTTCTTATCTTGAAAAAGATTTGATAAAATTACCAACTAATCTTTTAAATTCTTTAAAAAAAGTAGAAATAAAAGAAGGAGAAACTTTATGAAAAAAAAAGAGAAAAAATTATTTGAGGCAGTAGAACTAAATAATGTTGAACTTCTCAAAAAACTTATTGCTGAAGGAATAGATGTAAATTCTAAAGAAAAATATGGTTGGACTGCATTAATGCTTGCAAGCACACGAGGATATCTCGATTGTATTAAGGAACTCATTAAGGCTGGTGCAAATGTAAATGCAAAAAATGAAAATGGCTGGATAGCTTTAATGCATGCAAGTTATCGGGGATATATTGACTGTGTTCGGGCACTAATCAAAGCTGGAGCAAATATAAATGTAAAAGATAAGGATGGTTCTACACCTTTGATGATTGCAAGTTGTTGGGGATATATTGATTGTGTTCGGGCACTAATCAAGGCTGGAGCGGATGTAAATTTAAAAAATAATTATGGCTGGACAGCTCTAATGTATGCAAACAGGCATGGACGTATCGATTGTGTTCAGAAACTAATTAAAGCTGGAGCTGATGTAAATATAAGAGATAAAAATAGTTTTACAGCTCTAATGCATGCAAGTAATTGGGGATATATTGATTGTGTTCGGGCACTAATCAGGGCTGGAGCGGATGTGAATGCAAAAGATAAAAAAAATTGGACAGCCTTAATGTATGCAAGTTGTTGGGGATATAGCGATTGTATTAAGGAACTCATTAAGGCTGGAGCGGATGTAAATATAAAAGATAAGGATGGCTGGACTGCATTAATGGATGCAAGTTATCGGGGATACAGTGATTGTATTAAAGAACTAATTAAAGCTGGTGCTGATGTAAATGAAAAAAATAGGAATGGAGAAACTGCCTTAATGATTGCAAGCATGTATGGATATATTGATTGTATTCGGGAACTAATTAAGGCTGGTGCTGATGTAAACTCAAAAAATAATAATGGAGAAACCGCTTTGATGATTGCAGAAAAATATGGATATACTAATTGTGTTAAAGAACTAATTAAAGCGGGTGCTAAAAAAATAAAAAAATAATAAGGAGAAAAAAATGAAAAGAAAAGTTGAAGTAGGAGAATTTTTTGAAGCAGTGAGATGTAATAATGTGAAGCTTATTAAAGAGTTAATAAAAAAAAGAGTTAATATAAATATAAGAAATAAATTTGGAAATACACCTTTGATGATTGCAAGCATGTATGGACATACTAACTGTGTTCGGGCACTAATCAGGGCTGGAACTGATGTAAATGCAAAAAATAATTTTGGCTGGACTGCATTAATGCTTGCAAACAGATATGGACGTATCGATTGTGTTCAAAAACTCATCAAAGCTAGAGCTGATATAAATGCACAAAATAATGAGGGTTCTACATCATTGATGATTGCAATCTTACATGAACAGATTGATTGTGTCAAGGAACTTATTAAAATGAATGCTGATATAAATATAAAAAATAATTATGGCTGGACAGCTTTAATGCATGCAAGTTATCGGGGATACAGTGATTGTATTAAAGAACTAATTAAAGCTGGTGCTGATGTAAATGAAAAAAATAGGAATGGAGAAACTGCTTTGATGATTGCAATAAGATATAAACGCACTAGACATATTGATTATATTCGGGAACTAATTAAGGCTGGTGCTGATATAAACACACAAGATAAAGATGGAGAAACTGCCTTAATGTTTGCGAGTTCATGCGGATATATTGATTGTGTTAAAGAACTAATCAAAGATGGTGCAGATGTAAATATAAAAGATAAAGATGGCTGGACAGCCTTAATGTATGCAAGTTATCGGGGATACAGTGATTGTGCTAAAGAACTCATAGAGGCTGGAGCTGATATAAATATAAGAGATAAAGATAGTTTTACAACTCTAATGCATGCAAGTAGTTTGGGATACAGTGATTGTGCTAAAGAACTTATCAAGGCTGGTGCGGATGTAAATGCAAAAGATAATGATGGTTTTACAGTTCTAATGTATGCAAGTTGTTGGGGATATATTGACTGTATTCGGGAACTAATCAAAGCTGGAGCAAATATAAATGCAAAAGATAAAGATGGTTTTACACCTTTAATGATTGCAAGTATGTATGGACATATAGATTGTATTCGGGAACTAATCAAGGCTGGAGTTAATGTAAACTTAAAAAATAAGAACGGAGAAACTGCCCTGATGATTGCAGAAAAATATGGATATACTAATTGTGTTAAAGAACTAATTAAAGCGGGTGCTAAAAAAATAAAAAAATAATAAGGAGAAAAAAATGAAAAGAAAAGTTGAAGTAGGAGAACTTTTTAATGCAGTAAGATGTAATAATGTAAAACTTATTAAAGAGTTAATAAAAAAAAGAGTTAATATAAATATAAGAAATAATAATGGAAATACAGCCTTGATGATTGCAAACATGTATGGACATACTAACTGTGTTCGGGCACTAATCAGGGCTGGTGCTGATGTAAATGCAAAAGATAAAAAAGATTGGACAGCTGTAATGTATGCTATTGTTTATGATTATGGACATATTGATTGTGTTAAGGAATTAATTAAGGCTGGTGCTGATGTAAATATAAGAAATAATTATGGCTGGACAGCTTTAATGTATGCAAGTAGCCGTGGACATACTGATTGCGTTAAAGAACTCATAGAGGCTGGTGCTGATGTAAACTCAAAAAATAATAATGGAGAAACTGCCCTGATGATTGCAGTAAGATATAAATACACTAGATATCTTGATTGCGTTAAAGAACTTATCAAGGCTGGAGCTGATGTAAATATAAAAGATAAGGATGGCTGGACAGCTTTAATGTATGCAAGTTGTCATGGACACAAAAATTGTATTAAGGAACTTATTAAGGCTGGCGCAAATATAAATACAAAAAATGAAAATGGCTGGACAGCTTTAATGCATGCAAGTTATCGGGGATATATTTATTGTGTTAAAGAATTAATTAAAGTTGGCGCTGATATAAATGCAAAAGATAATAATGGAGAAACTGCCTTAATGATTGCAAGCATGTATGGATATATTGATTGTATTCGGGAACTAATCAAGGCTGGAGCAGATGTGAATGCAAAAAATAATAATGGAGAAACCGCTTTGATGATTGCAGAAAAATATGGATATACTAATTGTGTTAAAGAACTAATTAAAGCGGGTGCTAAAAAATAAAAAAAAGGAGAAAAAGATGAAAAGAAAAATTGAAGTAGGAGAACTTTTTAATGCAGTAACATGTAATAATATTAGACTTATTAAAGAGTTAATTAAAGAAAAAAGAGTTAATGTGAATATGAAAAATGAGGATGGCTGGACAGCTGTAATGTATGCTATTGTTTATGATTATGAACATACTAACTGTATTCGGGCACTAATCAAGGCTGGTGCTGATGTAAATGCAAAAGATAAAGATGGTTTTACACCTTTAATGATTGCAAGTATGTATGGACATATAGATTGTATTCGGGAACTAATCAAGGCTGGTGCTAATGTAAACTTGAAAAATAAGAACGGAGAAACTGCCCTGATGATTGCAGAAAAATATGGATATACTAATTGTGTTAAAGAACTAAAGCGGGTGCTAAAAAATAAAAAAAGGAGAAAAAAATGACAACAAAAAGTAAAAAAGCAAAAGGAAAACGGTTGCAAAAAATAGTTTGTGAAATTCTTGCAAAAAAATTAAATATAGTTTATAATCAGCAAGATGATAATTGTTTAATTCATAGTCGAGAAATGAATCAATCAGGAGTTGATGTAATTCTACGAGATGAAGCTTTTAAAAAATTTCCGTTTTTGATTGAATGTAAAAATCAGGAACGGATAAGTTTAAATAAAGTAATAGAGCAAGCAAAAAAAAGAGGAGAGAATTGGTTGATTGTTTATAAAAACAATCATTTAAAAAATCCAGTCGTTATTTTAGATTTTCAAATATTTCTTTCAAAAATTTAAGGAGGAAAAAATGGAAAACAAAAAAATGTTTTTAGAAGTTTTGGTTATATGTTCTTTTGTACTAAATATATTTTTTCTTTTTTTATTTTTCTCAAAAGAGCAACAATATAAATTGGAAAAGAACATAATCTATAATATTTTGTTAAATAATTGTGAAAATGAGGTTTATAATACTTTTTCTAATTATCGTTCAAAAGACCTACAAAAAATTTTTGAAACAGCAAATCAAAAAACCTTAAATCAACTGAAAAGTTTGAGAATTGAAATTAAATCGCAAGAACAAAATCTGACAGATAGTATAATTTTTTTTAATCCACTCGGAGCAAAAAAAATATTTGTCACTTCCTGGATGGGATATAGGAAAAAAATCTCAAAAAATATTGGTGGAAATTCTTTAAGAAAGCATGAAGGAATAGATTTAGTCGGTTCAAAAAAAATTTTTGCAACTTTTGCTGGAAGGGTCAGTTTTGTTGGGAAAAAAGGGGACTATGGAAATCTAATAATTATTCAACATAGAGATAAACTTGAAAGTAGATATGCTCATTTGTCTAAAATTTTTGTTAAAAAAGGAGATTTTGTTTTTGCTACAGAATTGATAGGATTAATGGGGCAAACAGGAAGAACTACAGGAGAACATTTGCACTTTGAAATACGAAAAAATAATAAATTAATAGATTTAAATAGAATTTATTTTAAAAACATCTGAAATCATTATAATTTTTTTAATAGGGGAAAAATAATGAATGATAAAGATAATAAATATAAAAGTTATATGAATGTTGTTGCAGAATGGAAAATAGATAATCTCTTTATAAGATTAGCTTTTATGGACAGAAAATATATTTTATTGTGGGATTATATAAATCAAGTCGAAGAAACAAATGAACTAAGGTTTTTATTGGGAGAAATACCATTATCTGTTTTATTAAAAGGACAGAAAATTTTGTTTATTATAAAAGATATAGAAAATAACATCACAAGAAGAATAAAAATATTTTGTGATGATGAACATTATAAATTACTTATGGAATATAAAAAAAATTCTTTCAAGGAAGTTTCAGAATTTATAAGAAAAGAAAGAGGTATATATTCAAAATTGAAGTGGAAAAAAATATATTTAGATGATAACACTCTCTGTAAATCAAAAGCTTGTGAAAAAAGAAATTTATGCAAACTTAATATATATAATTCTAACGGTGATCACTTTATAAATGAATCTACGAAGTTTATAAATGTAGGAGACTGTATAAATTATTCTTTTAGATATTTTATGAGGGAAAAAAGATGAAAATTTTAGATATTATTAGAGGAGGTCAAGTTCCGCCTCTTTTTAAGGAACGAGATAAATTTGATTCTTTAATTAAAGTTTATGCAGATGAATCTAAAACATATATTCAAGATATCACAAAATTTGTCAATACAGATTTCTGTTATGATTATCGAGGTGGAATTTTAAAAGAAGGTGAATATGGTGGTATATGTGGATTAAGACAAGATAGAATAAATAAACCGAAGGTAATTTATATTTTTAACTTAAGATTTTGGGATATAATAAATGATAAAGATAAAGATTTAAAAGAATATATGCGTATATTACCATCTATAATTCCCAATCCTAATCATAATAACAAAAGTATTATAACACAAGTATTAATACATTCTGATAATATAGTAGGAGGAGGTTCTCATGGATGTATTACTGTTTTCCCAACCGAGTGGAAAAATTTTATAAGTTTATTTGAAATAAACGAAAAATGTAAAATTAATCTTATTAGAGATCCAAGATACAAATTTAATTTAGATTTTAATGAGCTATCGGAGGGATAAAATGATTGAAAAAAAAGAAGAAGAGAGAAAAGATATTATTTCTGATAATAATTTATCAGAACAACATCAATTAATACATATAGAAAAAAGTAATCATACAATTCCTACAAAATATGATATAACTACCATGAATAATGATTTAGAAAAAATAGAAAATAATCCTTTTGTAGGAATATCAGAAAGTGCTTTTTCAAAAGAGATACAAAAAAAACTGATGGAAAAAATTCCAGAAGAAGAAATTCAAATTAGACCAGATGGTATAATTTTTCTACCCGAAATAAAATACAGGCAAAGATTAGATGAAGCTTTTGGAATTGGTGCTTGGGCATTAAGAAGGGTATCAATTACTCAAGAAAAAACTAATGAAAAAATAATAGTTTATTTTGATGGAATATTATACATATATGGTAGATATATTGCTCAGGCAATAGGAGAACAAGAATATTTTGCAAATAATAAAGAAATGACTTATGCTACTGCGGCAGAATCTGCAAAGTCAAATTGTTTAATGCGATGTTGTAAGGATGTCGGCATAGCAAGAGAATTATGGGATATTAAATTCATAGAAGAATGGAAAAAGAAATATGCTATAGCTGTTTGGTGTACTTATATTGGTAATGGCATAAATAATAATAAAACGAAATTATTATGGCGGAAAAAAAATAGTCCTCCTTTTTTGTATCCTTATAAAGAAATGCTAAATGATAATGATATTAAGAACACAGAAAAAATGGAAAATGTACAAAATTCAAAAAACAAAGATATTATTTAATAAAGGAGATTAATATATGATGATAAGTTTATTATTACCGACAAAGAACAGAACAGAAAAATTGAAAGAAGCAATTGATTCTGTATCTAATACTATAACTAAAAGGAGACCAATAGAAATTTTAATAGGTATAGAAAAAGATGATAAAAATACTCTTAATAGTATTAATGAAATAAATGTTCCTCCATCTGTTTCTATAAAACCTGTAATTTTTAATCAATTTGAATATGTAAACAATACTAAATACTTTGAAATGGATAAAACATTATTTAACACTTTACAATCCGCAAGAATTGCCGAAATTAACAAATTAAAAGAATATATAGAAGATTTTAAGAAAAAAAATGTTACTTAATTAAATTTGTATAATTTGTTTTAGAAACATTCGTAATAATAATCTTTTCTAAAAAATTAGTTAGTTTTTGTAAATTCAAATTTATATTCGTTTTTGTATCTACAATTGTTAATTGTCCTTGTAAAGTTTGCACTGTTGTTTTATTTTCTGTTTGAACTATTGTTTCATTCCGAACATCAAAGTGTTGTTCAATTTTTTTGGGTGCAACAATATATCCAATTGTTCCACCACCTAAAAAAAGTAAAATATAAATTAAAATTGCTGGCATTTTTTTCACCTCCTGTATTAAAATTATTCTGCAAAACTCTGCAGGGCTTTCGTTCCGAATATTACTCCAGCAAGTCCCACAATGCAAGTTGTAGCTTTTTCTATTTGTCCAGTTATGACTGAATATACAGAAATAAAAGCCAATAGAAAAAATCCTGCAATAGCTAAAATTCGCATTGTGGATGGAACTCCTTCTTTTTCCTCAATTATTTTCTTTAAATATTCAATCATTTTCTTTCCTCTATTATAATTCTGTTTTTAAAATATTGCAAAAAAGAATAGGTTGTTGCCGCAATAGTTAATATACCTACAATGATTGAAATTAATAAATAAAGAAAATTAAAATTTTGCTTTTTAATTGATTCTTTTGTAGAAATTCTAACCATAAAATTATCAATATCTTTATGTCGTGTATTACATTGTTCGATTTGATTAAGTTTAAACTGTGAAAATTCTTGATTTAAATTTTTCACTTCCTTTTTTACTTCAGCAATTTCTTGTTTCATTTCAGCAAGAACATTCAAAATTAATTCATCATTTTTTCTTTTTTCCATTTTTTACCTCTCTAAACTATAATTTTTCTTCTTGCCCATATCCCCACCCTTGATCCTGCTCCTATTGCATTTGTTTGTGAACTCCATAATACTATTGAAGTTATATTATCTATCGAATTATTCCAGTTAGTAGTCGTATTATAATTTCTATAATAATTTTGTGTATCTGTATTCCAAAAACCCGTATAACCTTGTATTAAACGAGAAGTTCCAGAAAGTGCTAAAAATCTAATCTTAAAATCAATCAACGAATTAACTGCTTCGCCATATCCTATCCAGCAATAATTAAGATTTATATTTTCGCCTGCAGCTGCGGTACCAATACCTTTTAAAAATTGAATATAATAATTATTACCCGAATCATTATTAAATCTAAGTCCAAAATAGGTTGCTCCACTATAATTATTTATAATCTTTCCCTGAATAACATATTCAATATCTTCATCTCCATTCAAGTCATCAAAAGTATAACTCGTCGCAGCTTCTGTAAAAATTTTTTCTTTAATTAACATCATAATATCATTAGTATCATTTGGAATTAACATGGTTTTTAATTTATTTTCATGCTGTTGTAAAAGTTCTCCGATAGATTTAGATTGTTCTACAATTTGCTTAATTGCCAAAGCTGTTTTTGTATCTAATCCAGACCAATCAATTTTAAAACTATCAAACATAATTATTCCTTTTTATTTATTTTTACCTTTATTATGATAAAAATATAAAGCTCGCATATATGGTAAAGCAGCCTCTTTGGAAACATATCCTTTTTTATTTTTTTTCTTTCCAGTTTTCTGTTCCACAACATAATATTTCCCACCAATCTTTTCTATTTTATAAGGCATAAATTTAACCTCCTAAGAAATTTTTAAAAAACTGTTTTAAATAAGAAGCTTTCTCTTTTTGTGATATTTTCCCTTCATCTCCTGCAGTTTTTATCATCATTAAAATTCCTTTCGCTCTATTTCTTATAACTTCAGCATCATATTTTGACATTTTTTTACCTGATAGTAATAATCCTTTAATTTTATTAATCCATGCATTGAAATTTATTAATTCATCCATAATATCTTTTCGAGCGTCTTTACTTGCATATATTTTAGAAACATATGAATCATATGGAATAGTATTACCTATAAAGAATGTAGTTAATAATCTTACCCAAGATTTAGGATTAGTAGCTATAGAATCTGGCCTAATATCAAAGGCCTGATTGGCAGTAGTTAAGACTCTCCAATCATCTAATATTGTTTTTAATTTTGGACTCATATAAAATCCAAGATAATTTACAAGTTCTCCTTTACTTTTCATTAAATCTTGTTTAGTAACAAAACTTCTATTAGTTAAAATTTCAACTGGAGTTTTAATTAAAGGCGTAACATCACTTACAATATCATCAATTGTGTTTTTTAAATGATTATCATTTATTGTTCTTACTATTCTTGTTAAATCAAATACAGGAAAAAATCCTTCTACTAAAAAATAATTTGCTTTTCCCAAATCGCTTGAGGTTTTTATTTTAGCTTTTGTTTTAAGAAATTCTGTTTGCATTCTTTCATCTATTTTTTCTTCAGATGGTCTTGTTTTATTTGCAGATTTCCATAATTTAAAAATCATTCTATTAGGAGAAGAAAAAATATTGGATATTTGTAAAGGCAAATTTTTTCTTGTCCAGGTAAAAAATGGTATAACTCTTTTTATTGCTTTTTCTGCTTGAGTTAAATCACTATAATCAAATAGGGCTTTCCAAACAGTTTTTATAGCTTCATCATAACTCTTTCCTTCTAATACTTCATACATAAACAAACCAAACTTATTTGTCTTTTCCATTAATTCGGACAATTTGGCTGGGGGTAAATTTCTAAACCAATTACTCCATTTATCTAATGTATTACTTAAATTTTCTACTGTTTTACCAATAAAACTTCTTGCAATATTTTCTCTAAATTCTAATCTGTGAGTATCCATTGCTCTAAAAGTAACACCTGTCCCACCACGTGCTCTAAATTCTTTGAATATAGTTTGAATATCTAAATATTTACCAGATTGTGTAATAACCTTATAGTTCTGTCCCATCATTGCAAAAATGGCGTCTTTATGTGCTGCAAGTAATTTTGATGGTTTTTTTACAACTAAAATTGAATTTAATAAATTTCCTAAAGTATTTCTAATACCAGTTTGAATATGTGTTGATAAAGTTGTAGCTTTCCAAAAATTAGAAAAATCATTTATAAAATTACTCAATATACCCAATTGTTTACTATTTCTCGTATAATTCCAGGTATTTTCTATAACTGTAGCCACATCTGGATCAAAATATTTATTAAATCCTGCTATTGGTTTTCCTTCAAAAGTAGGAATTCTCCAATTAGGTTGTTCTTTAAATTTACTGCCAAACTTAGAAACTTCATCAAATAATACTTGTTGTTCTATAGTTCTTGCCATTCTACCGCCACGAATTTGTACTAATTTTGGAACATCCGTAGAAAAGAAATCAATATTTTTACCTCTAAATTTATCAAAATCATTCGCAAGTCTTAATAATCCTTCCGCTTTTTCTGCACTTTCTCCATGTGCCATAGTTCTTAAATAATCTGCAAAACTTCCTTTATTTATCTCTTCATTAATTTCATTTATTGTCCCTTGCCATCCTCTTTTTCTTTTAGACACATTTGTTATATATGATTTAAATCCTTCAGAAAAATAACCTCTACTTTTACCAGAAAAAGTTTGATATATTTTCTTGGCTTCAGGTGTCATAACATGCGTCAAATATGCTATATTAGATAATAATTCTTCATTCATATTATTATCCAATATATTCATTCCATTTGTATTACGCAACATGTTTCTCAATTTATTTTCATATACTTGTAAATCAGGAGAAAAAGGATTGCTTTTAAATAATTTACTATAACTATTACTAATATTACTCCAATTGTCTATTTGTTCTTTTGTAGCAAACAATGGCTTTATTTTATCCCCACTAAATTTTGCTTCATTAATAATAAAATCATTGAAAACATCTTTAATATTATTAAGTATTTTAAATTCTTCTGAATCTTTTGCAATATTATATTTTTTTATCGCTTCCCAGGGTCTTTCTATTAAATCAGTTATAACATTATTAATAGTTTTATTATTCTTATTTATATATTCTATTATACTTTTATTGCTTTTTAATAAAGGAACTAATTGTGTATCTATTTGCTTCTTAATTGTATTTCCAATATTTTGAACTTCATCTAAAACACCAGTCTTCATTAATCTTGCTTTCTCAATACCAGCTTTATATTCTAATGGAACATCTGATTGAAATATTTTTCTAATCCCAGTTTTTTCTTTAAAATTATGAATAATATTATTAAATTTATCATCTGCTTTTTGAGCCATTTGAAATATTTTGCTTTTATTTATTTTTTCAGCTTGCTTTAAAACATCATCAGTTTTCCACATTGCCTTTAAAATTTGACCAGCTTCTTCTTTTAAACCATGATTAGAAAGAAAATCACTGGATTTTTTTAAAACTTCAAATACTGTATTTTTAGGAATTTTTTTGGGATATAATTTTAATAAATCATCTATATCATTTATTAATTTTAAAGAATCTGGAAATTTATTTAATAAACTTCTTGTAGTAGTTAAAGTTGTAGCTAATACATTTCCAAGTTCTCCACTTTTTTCTATTTCACTAATTGTTTTTGCTTCTTTAAAAGATTTAATTGGAGAGCCAATAACTTCTAAAGTTTTACCTAATTTTCCTAACCATCCAGTTCCTTTAGAAATTGCAGTAGCAGCCTTTCCTCCTGCAGAAGCCAAAACAAAAGGGTCTAAAACAAGATTACTCATAAATCCAAGAATAGCATATTTATTATCAAAATCTTTTAATTTTGATGTTTCATCTGAAGTAAGAGGAATTCCCTCTTGTGCTTTCTTTGTTATTTTTTGTATTTCTTCATTTGTTCCATATTGTCGTAAAGTTTCTTCCCAACCACTTCCACCCCATATAGGAACTTTATCTGGATTCTCTGCAAATACTTTTGCAAGTGCATTAGATGGAATACTCAATACATTTGCTATAGCATTTAAACCTTCAACTACAGGATTTTTATTTAAAAGTTCATCTGGATTAATATTTTTATCAAGAAGATAATTTCGAACTGCATATAATCCTTTTCTTATTTTTAATTTCGTCGGTATATCAGCTGGTTCATAAGTATAAATATTATAAATATCTTTATATGCCTGTTCTGGATTCTCATCTATTTTTTTCTTTATTTCATCATTTAATTCTATTGGTTGAAAATCAGAATCTGATTCTATTGATTCAGGATTTATATTAATTTTACTTTTTAATTCATTCAATAATTCTCTTCCACCCTCAATTCTGGTTAAATCATTATCCGTTTCCGATAATACTGTTAATTCTTTAAGAGCCTGAATTGGATTTTTATTAATCAAATCTATAAATTGTTGAAATTGTGGACTTTCTTTTATACTATTAATATCGATTTTCATATTATTTCTTATTTCCTAATAATTGTAATAATCCTTGTGCTATATCAGAAGACATTGCGCCACTTTGTAATTGTTTTTGAACATATGCCTGTGCACCTGCTCTATCCCAAATTCCTTCATGTTCATATCTTCTTTTTAAATCTAATATAGCTTGTTCTAATTCTGTTGTTTCTTTATGTTCTGGAGTCAAACCTTGAGAAGTATATTGATATTGTTGGTCTGCCCACTTAGATTCTAATGCTTCCTTTTGACTTTTTAAATCAAGATATTGCTGATAATTCTGTAATTGTTTATTATATTCCTGTAATTGTTGCTGATAAGCCTCTTGAGCTTCTGGAGAAGATATTGTTGGTTGTATTGGAGCAGTGGGTTTTTGAGGTTCTGGTTGTTGAGATAATTGTTGTTGTATTTGTTCATATTTATTTTTATCTTGTTCATATTCTGGGACTTGTGATCTAAAACGAGCCCCATAAGTCTGTTCAGCTTCTGGTGCTATGTTTTTATCAAATTCTCTTTTTCCCATTTCTTGGGACATTTTTTTACCTAAGTAATTTAATCCACCTTCAGTTAAACCTTTTAATATAGAAGCTCCTATCGAACCCACAACATCTGTTGGTTTATAAGTTTGAAATACTATATTAGGTTCTTTTCCCATAATCATTGACATTCTTAATCTTTTATATTCTTCAGGCAGTTCTACTTGAGGTGCTAATGTTGGAAAAGAACTCTTTTTTTCCTGAACAGCAGGCTGATTTATTGTTTGTTTCCCAACATCCTCTATTTTTTTAGGTATTCTAATAAGTTCATAATTCCCCATTTTATAAGGAAACTTTTCTTTAGGTTTAGAACCTGTAATAAAATAATTAAAAGCTTCTTTTAAATATGCTTGAAGTGTATCTGTTGCTTTAAATTGTCCTATTTTTTCACTTCCTTCTGGAAGATTAAACTGTCCCGTTGGTACTGTTCCTTCAGGCACTGCAAGATAATAATATTTATCAAAATCTGGAGGAGAAGAAGAAGGGGATAATCCAGCTCTTTCATATGCGAATTCATCTACTGGGAAAATTCCTTGTTTTCTGTAATCTTCATTTTTTATTATATCTTCAAAAATAAGAGCACGATTAATATAGTCATTTAATGTTTTTTTATCAGTTGGAATTTTATATTCACCTGTTATTTGATAATTTCTATAAAGAACTCCATCATATATTTTTTCTGCTTTCTGTTTTTTTTCTTCTTTAGTCAAATTTCCAGGTATTCTATTCATTATAAATTTTAATACATCTGAATTTCTTTCTAATTGTGTGATAGACATTTTTTCCTCCTTTTTATATTATTTGGTCTATTTTTTCTGTAGTAGCGAAAGAAGATATTCAGTTCCTCCCTTTGCTACCAATCCCAAAGCTTGCTGTAAAAATCCATCTGGCATTTGAGCTAATTGTTGAGATAAATATTGCTGTTGTTGCATAGATAATCCAGTAGCAGCAATGCGTTGATTTAAACTATCTAAAATCGAAGCACGATCCATTTCTGTTAACTGTGTAGCATATTGTTGTTTTCTTCCAAGTTCAGTGCCTGCTTTTTGATAAGCCAATTCTTTTTCTCCTTTTATTGCAGAAGTTAAAGTTTGTCCGCCTTGTCTTTGTATAGCCTCATATTTTCCCATGATTTCTCCAATATTAGGATTTTGTCCTTGTAATTGTGCTTGTCGTGCCATTCTTAATCCTTGCGTTTGAGCCTGAAGTGCTTCGTCTTGTAATTGTTGTTGCATTAATCTTAAATAATCTTTATCTATATATTTATTTTGAACATCTTTAGCTTCTAATAATCTTCCATATTGGTCTGTTGCTCCTTGCTTATACATTTCTTGTTCTAATTCTGCTCTTAAATTTTGTAATCTATTAAGTAGATTTTGATATTGTGGGCTTCCAGGGCCTAGAGTAGCTATGGTTCTTTGTAATTCATCAATTTGACTTTGTAATTGTTGTTTTCTTTCTGTATCTCCAAAAAGAAATTTTTCAAATTCACTTGCCATATATTCCTCCTATTATCTTAATCCAGCAAGATAATTTGTTCCGCTATAAAGACTTTGTTGTCTTCGTTGATTTATTAAATTTTGTATAGCATTTTCTCTATCAAATTTTACAGAATAAGCTTGTGTTTGAGCTTGTGTATAAGGTTGTTCATATCCAGTTTCCAATTCTGTTTGTAAAGTTCCCTGTATAGAATCTTTTACACTCTGAATATAACTTTGTATAGAATCCCTGGCTGTTATTGCGTCTTGCCTAAGTTGTTCTTTTACTACAGTATCATCTTCTCGTCCAGTACGTATGTATCCTATAAGCTTCCATTTCTTGTCTTCGCTTTGCCACCAACCATATACATTAGATACTGTACTCCAATCAGCCATAAAATTTATTGCGTCATTAACTAATGCAGCACCACCATGACTTTCATAAAAAGCTTTAACCCCAGGATGAACCACGAACTCATCGTAAAGTAATTTTATAGTAGAAAAACTGCCTACAAAATTCCCATTATCGTCTATAACTCTTTTATAACCTCCAGTATAACCATAAGGAGCATTCATTTCTTCTTCTATTTTTTGTTTTAATTTTTCATTTAAAGTTTTTTCTAATTCTTCCTTTTTAGTCAAATATGCTTGTTGCTTATTATAATATTCTGCTTGTAAGTTTGGTAAGTTTTGTTCTATTTCATAGATAGAACTTGTGTTATTTTCCATAAAAACCTCCTTTTTTAAATTATACCATCTTTTTCACTTTCCTCATTTATTACATCCATAGAAATTTGATGTAAAGTTGTAATAGTTTGATTTGTATCTGATAATCGTCCAAATTCTATTGTTACTTCTATATCATTAAAATCTAATCCTAAAGGTGCTTTAAATTGACTAATTCCTAATACTGAATCTGGAGCTTCTTCAGATATTTTATAAATATCTGATACATAACATTCATAAATTTGATTTTCATCGAAATCTCCATATTTCCTTATGTAAGTATATTGATTATTAATTAAACATTTTATTTTAATATAATCACAACCATATACATTTTGAGAAATGTTTGCATTATTTATCAATTGGAATAATAATGTGTCCAATTTTTTAAGTGAAAAAATATTACCAAAACTTATTCTTTTTGTTGTAAATCTTCCAATTTTCTGTTCTGTTCCATCTTCTTCAGAAAATTCTGGTATTATTATTTTATTACCCACTCTTGCTATTAAATGTTCATTTAAATTAGAAATAAAATCATCATAACTGTAATTTAAATTATCTTGATAAGCATATATAGTATATGATAATTCATTGTAATTAAATACAGCAAAAGCTTTATTAAAAGTAATAGTAGTATCTGAAGAAACTCCATAATCTCCAGTTTTTAATATTGTAGTAATGGCAGACATTTTAGAAATATCAAGTGGGATATAAAGATTACCATTAACCGTATCAACTCCTAATACATTACCAGCAGTTCTATGATATAAATATTGTTCAATAGGTTTTCCTATATTTGTTAATCCAGATGTATTTATCATCCATACATTCTTTTTATTATAAATAAATGCCTGTTGTCCATTTCCTATTAAAGATTTAAAATTATCTTTTTCCAATCCAATATTGCTTGCCAAGAAAGATATTACTAAATTATCTTCTGAAGTTCCTACTGCTATATAAATATCATTTTCACATACTATAACAATAATATTATTATTAATTTCCTGAATAGCTGTTGGTTTTGAATTGAAATAAGCACTATTATAAAGATTCAAATATTTATATCCAGTAGAATAGTGCAAAGATTTTTTCTCATAATTTATAGCACACATTAAATCCACTGGAGATATAGTCAAATCTTGTATTTCAAACAATACTTTATTTGATGTTTGCCAAAATGCATCCACAGAAAATAAGTCTCTTTCTGAATCACCGTGTTTAAAAAATAATTTTCCATTAATTAAATAAACATCATTATCATTGGCAGAAATATTAAGATTATTAAATCTATAAGGTAACACATAATATTGAGATTCATCCATATCTGGATATACATTTTTCATTAAACTTTTATCTTGCGACCAAAATTTTAATATATAAGAAGATAATATACTATCTTTTGTTCCTTTAGATAATAAAATATATGGAACATATGAATCTAGTAAGCCAGAATTCATTAAATAAAAAATCCAGTATAAAAATGAATTTTGTTGAGAATCATCATTCAAAACAACTTGAGTACCACCATCTATATCTATAGGGGTTCTGAAAAGTGAACCACTGGTGGCCACCATTTCATATTGTGTATGAATTTCATAAGAATTTACAGCAGTTGTTGAATATAAAACATTTCCAACATCCGCAGAAAAATAAGGACGAATTGGAGTTTTTTTTGATTTATTAATTTCTGTTTGTATATATTCTTTTGAATTAGAAACTATACATCCTGCTATTAAACCTTCTGGGTCAGAAAAAGGAGAAATTTCACTATTATAAATTTCAGTAATTTCTGTTATATCTGATTCTTGCATTTGATTTCCAGTCATTGTATATCGGATTAATTTCATCCCTTTTATTCCATAAATATAATGTTTATTATTATTATTTGATAAAGAGGCCGTTTTTGTTGTTACAATAAAAGTTTGAGTAGTTCCAATATATCCAACCTGTGCAGTATTAGGAATAGAAGTACCAACAGACATTCTTTCCATAGTTATAGTATTAGATGAACTACCAACTGTAAAATCTATAACATCAAACTTTGAATTACCATCAACATCATAACAAGTTATCAAGGAATATCCTTTTATTGAAGGAACATTAATTTCATACATTTTATTTTGTAATAGAGACATACCCACAAAAGAATCATAAGTAAAAGAATTAGCAATAGTAGCTGAAGAAATACATTGTGTTCCTATTGTTGCACTTTCTCTATAAGTGCCATCTCCAGTTTTAGATATTACATAAACATCAATACTACGATTATTTGTAGCACATACAGAATATACAATACGAGTTTTATCATTAGTAAAAAATGAATCAATTAATTTTAAAGCTTTTACAGATTTTGAGCTTAAATTTACATTTGCTACAACATAAGATAAAGTAGCAGAACTCATACATAATCTTGCTATTGCGTCATCATTAGGAATATATATATCATATTCTATGTCTTCTAATGAAAGATAATAATCACTTTTATATACTCCATAAGCAAGCAATGACACATAATAATCATAATCGGATATAACTATAGAAGTTACATTAGATAAACTTGTTCCAATTCTTGTCCATGCCAAAGTATCATTTAAATAATAAACCCCTATATTTGTAGAACAAATAAATTGGTCGGACATATTTTTTCCCATAAAGAAAACAGTAGCGGAATTTAATCCAGTTCCAAATTGTGTCCATGTTCCAGAATAAGCTGTTTGTTTAAATATTCCATGTGATTCTGTACAAGCATATAAATCTGTTCCGTTATCATAAAGATATTTTATCGTATAAGAACTAATTCCTGTTCCCCAATCTGTCCATATATTATCAACAAGTTTTTTAACTCCACCAGATTCTACTCCGATATAATAATCACTACCAACTTTAATTAAAGTATTAACATTAAGAAAATTATTCCCAGAGCCCAAGCAACTCCAATCTGAAGTTCCAGTTGTTAATTTCATAACAGACGGTGCTTTTAAAATTTTTAT